>OLQJ01000008.1_pt1 | contig 202331 bp, 168 predicted proteins | sample 1673231 | NCBI WGS metagenome assembly OLQJ01 (sample SAMEA3136769, study PRJEB25190) | human gut metagenome | biome: human gut; feature: human-associated habitat; material: faeces | place: Austria | collected 2013
AGCGGTCGGCGGGGCCATTGTGGCCCTTGACAGCGGATTGGGTCATATGAGCGAGCCGCCGGTGGGTGGAAGTTACGACAAGGATGCAAATGGCGAACTCACGGGTATCGCTCACGAGGCTGCGGCCATGCAGCTGCTGCCGCGCTGTCTTGAGTGGCTGGGCGAGGACCGCATCGCGAGCGCTTACGCCGACCAGATGAAGCGTATGGCCGAGCAAGGCATCACCTCAATTTGCGATATGTCGCTCATGCCCATGCCGGGCTGCGACTTTATTCGCGACGATGTTTACGACAAGCTGCAAGCCGCTGGCAAGCTGGGCATCCGCGCCCATCTGTTTCCCACGCTGTTGGATGACCAATCGCGCTTGGAAGAACTCCAGACCCGCTACGCGAACAACGCGCTGCTCTCGGCGCCAGGCTTTAAACAGTTCTTCGACGGCGTGTCGAGCGAGCATACCGCATACCTCACTGAGCCCTATACCAACCCGCGCTTCCCGGGCGACCAGGGTCGCCTGACGGTTCCTGTCGAGCGCATGCGCAAGTTGGTTCTGGCGGCAGCCGAGCGTGGCCTCACCGTGCGCATCCACGTTATCGGCGACGGTGCCATCCATGCCGCACTTGATATCTTTGAGGAGGCGGCAGAGCTCTACGGCTTGCCCCAGCACGGTCATAACACGCTCGAGCATCTGGAGAATTTGCTGCCCGGTGACATCGATCGTCTGCGCAAACTCAACGTCATTGCCTCGAGCCAACCCTGCCATATCACGCTCGACCCGGGTGGCCCGGAGCGCGACCTGGGCCTGGAGCGCAGCTGCATTATGTGGCCGTTTGCGACCTATAAGCAGCGCGGCATCCGCCAAGCATTCGGCACCGATAGCCCCATCACAGCCGTTACTAGCATGAACGTGCTCTACACGGCTATCACGCGCCAAGACCCCCGCAGCCACTGGCCTGAAGGCGGCTGGCTCCCCAGCGAGCGCATCGACGCGGCTACAGCTCTGCGCAACTACACCTTGGGCAGCGCCTACGCAGCAGGTGACGAGCAAAACCTCGGTAGCCTAGAGCCCGGCAAATACGCCGACCTGGTAGTCCTGGACCAAAACCCGCTCACCATCGACCCCCAAGAGCTGCAAGCCACCAAGGTTCAGGCCACCTACCTGGCAGGTAACTTGATTTACGAGCGCTAATAATCATGCCGTACCGTTAAACGCGGCTCGGGCAGCCTATTTTGGGATGGCGCTCGAGCCGCGTTTGTATATCGGTGGGGACCCACTATGAGCGTCCCTGCTCTGCTTGATTTGCGCGTGGGGTGGGGCGCCGCTGCCCCCACGCGCTCAATTTGGACATCAGCAATGTGGTCTCTTGGCGTTTTGCATACTTTCCATTACAGATTGCATAAAAAGGCTGGGATGTTCTTTCTGGTCCTGATGTACCCCCGCCTGGGCCGTGCAAAAAACGGAGTATTCAGCAACGCAAGCCCCGTCGGCGCCGCTGCAGTCGGGTAGCATCGCGGAGCTCGATGACATTTTGTGGTCCGGTACGGCGCGAAGTATGCCCATTTGTTCCAACGGGGTCTGCCCACCGACCAAAACCGCCCGCTGAAAGCATCCTTGGGGCCAAAAAGGTATGTCCGGCGCGTATGCATTTACCCTGGTCTGCAGAATATCCCCAAAAATGCACGGTGCTCCCCGGGGGACCCGTGCGCGTGGCGAAAACCATGCCCATGCCGCTATCCGCATCGCCATTTTGCTGCACTGACTTTTCTGAATACCGGGCCCGATAACGTTGACTCAGCTCCCGTGTGGCGCCGGAGGGGCGGGGCATAAGGTTTATCGCGAGTTCCGCACGAGCCGAAGGCCACTTAATGTGGCCTTCGTGCGAGCAGGACTGCCCGAGCAGGAAACCTTATGCCCCGCCCCTCCGGCGCCACACGGGAGCCACCGCTAAGTTATCCCCCGGCATTCAGAAAATCTAAGTGCCAAAAAATAAGATTCTTGACTCTGTGTTGTATAACCCGCCATTCGTGGGTACCATTCAACGCGTACGCAAACAAAAAGGGTTAACCCGCGCGGCATGACCGCGCGGCCCACAAAGGAGGAAACAAGCATGTCGTCTTTGAAGCCGCTTGCAGATCGCGTCCTGGTCAAGCCCGACGAGGCCGAGCAGAAGACCGCTTCTGGTCTGTACATCGCCAGCAACGCTCAGGAGAAGCCGCAGCGCGGCACCATCGTTGCCGTTGGCGCCGGTAAGGTCAACGACAAGGGCGAGCGCATCCCCATGGACGTTCAGGTCGGCGACGTTGTCATCTACGGTAAGTTCGGTGGCAACGAGGTCAAGGTCGACGGCGAGAAGTATCTGCTGATGCGCGCCGACGACATCTACGCCGTCGTCGAGGCCTAGTCTCGTCAGAATCTCTGATTCGTCTTTGAACGCGTCCGCCGCATAGGACTCGGAAGCGGCGACGCGAGTCACATTTCTTTTGGAGGATTACCTACCATGGCAAAGAACATTACGTTCAACACCGATGCCCGCGCCAAGCTCGCAAAGGGTGTCAACACTCTGGCCGACGCCGTTACCGTCACCATGGGCCCCAAGGGCCGCTACGTTGCGCTGCAGCGCACGTTCGGTGCCCCGACCATCACCAACGACGGCGTTTCCGTCGCTAAGGAGATCGAGCTCGAGGACAACATCGAGAACATGGGCGCTCAGCTGGTGAAGGAGGTCGCCACCAAGACCAACGACACCGTGGGTGACGGCACCACCACCGCAACCCTGCTCGCTCAGGCTATCGTCAACGACGGTCTGCGCAACGTCGCCGCTGGCGCCAACCCGCTGGCCATCCGTCGCGGCATCGACAAGGCCGTCAACGCCGCCGTCGCCGAGATGAAGAAGCAGGCCAAGCCGGTCGAGACCAAGGAGCAGATCGCTTCCGTCGGCACCATCTCCGCTGGTGATCCCGAGGTTGGCGAGAAGATCGCCGAGGCCATGGAGGTCGTGGGCAAGGACGGCGTCATCACCGTCGAGGATTCCCAGACGTTCGACATTACCATCGACACTGTCGAGGGCATGCAGTTCGACAAGGGCTATGTCTCCGCTTACTTCGTCACGGACAACGACCGCATGGAGGCCGTGATGAAGGATCCGTACATCCTCATCACCGACCAGAAGATCTCCAGCGTCCAGGACATCATGCCTGTTCTCGAGGCTGTCCAGCGCGCCGGCCGTGGCCTGCTCATCATCGCTGAGGACATCGACGGCGAGGCTCTGCCGACCCTGGTCCTCAACAAGATCCGTGGCGCCCTCAACGTCTGCGCCGTCAAGGCTCCGGGCTACGGCGATCGCCGCAAGCGCATCCTCGAGGACATCGCCGTCCTCACCGGTGGCCAGGCCGCTCTGGACGAGCTGGGCGTGAAGGTCGCTGACATTACCGCCGATATGCTCGGTACCGCTAAGTCCGTCACCATCTCCAAGGACAACACCGTCGTCGTCGGCGGCGCTGGCTCCAAGGAGGCCATCGACGCCCGTATCGCTCAGATCAAGGGCGAGATGGAGAACACCACCTCTGACTTCGACCGCGAGAAGCTCCAGGAGCGCCTGGCCAAGCTCTCCGGTGGCGTTGCCGTCATCAAGGTCGGCGCTGCTACCGAGTCTGAGCTCAAGGAGATCAAGCATCGCGTCGAGGACGCCCTGCAGGCTACCCGCGCTGCTGTCGAGGAGGGCATTGTCGCTGGCGGCGGCGTCGCCTTCATGGACGCTGCTCCTGCGCTCGACGCTGTTGAGATCGACGACCCCGAGGAGAAGATTGGCGTCGATATCGTCAAGAAGGCTCTGACCGCTCCGGTCGCCACCATCGCCAAGAACGCTGGCTTTGAGGGCGCTGTCGTGGTCGACAAGGTTGCCGAGCTGCCCGCCGGCCAGGGTCTCAACTCTGCCAACGGCGAGTGGGGCGACATGATCGAGATGGGCGTCCTCGACCCCGTCAAGGTCAGCCGCGTCACCCTGCAGAACGCTGCTTCTGTCGCCAGCCTGATCCTCATCACCGAGGCCACCGTTTCCGATGTGCCCAAGAACACTCAGCTTGAGGACGCTATCGCTGCTGCCACCGCTGGTCAGCAGGGCGGCGGTATGTACTAAGGCCGACAAGGTCTAGAACTCCCACCGGGAATCCGGGGGCGTGACGGGGCTTCTCTCCCGGAACGTCCTCGGACATGCAAAGAGGCTCCGCATCGCGCTTCGCGCTGCGGAGCCTCTTTGCGTCCTGCGGAATGTTCCGGGAGAGAAGCCCCGTCACGCCCCCGGATGCCCTGCGTTTACGGCCTTGAGGTCGGCTCGCGGAGAAGGATGTGGTTGATGGGGATACGTGTCCCTTTCGCTGTTTCGCGCTTTGCGCGAAAGGCGCGCTACTTTGGAGCGAACGGAGAACGTGGTTGTTGCGGCAACTGATCCCCACCATAAATTACCCTTGGCATACTTGCGTAAAAACCTGCCCATGCTACACTTGCAATTGCTGTTTCAGGGCGGGGTGAAATTCCCCACTGGCGGTAAATCGGGCGGTGTCAAAGGGACGCCGTGGCGCAGGTGAGATGCCTGCGACCGAGCCGATGAGTCCGCGACCCGTGTGTGCGTTGGTTCGCATGCCGGCTGAACTGGTGAGATCCCAGTACCAACGGTTAGAGTCCGGATGAAAGAGGCAGGTGATCTTATGTCTGAACAGTCGCAGCATATCCATTTTGAGAACACGAATAGGTGGAGCACCAAACAGCTCGTTACCATGGCGTTGATGTGCGCCTTGGGAGCACTGTTTATGTATGTGCAGCTGCCCATCCTTCCCTCGGCGCCGTTTTTGACGTATGACCCGTCGCTGGTGCCGGCGATGGTGTGTGGATTTGCGTATGGCCCTGGTGCCGGCACAGCTGTTGCCGCTATGGCGATCGTTATCCATGCGCTTACCACGGGCGATTGGGTCGGTGCGCTTATGAACTTGGTTGCCACGCTGGGCTATATTCTGCCTGCGGCTATCGTCTACCAGAAGATGCACACCTACAAGGGTGCCGTGATTGGCCTGGCGCTCGGCGTTATTGCCGCTACGGCGTTGTCTATGGTCGCAAACCTCACCATTGGCGTATGGTTCTGGTATGGCTCGGTCGATGTGATCGCCCCGCTCATGATTCCCGCCGTGCTGCCGTTCAACCTCATCAAGACCGTGCTCAACTCGGTGTTGACGCTGGCGGTGTACAAGGCGGTCTCTAATCTCATCACGCCCAAGAAGGACCAGGTCAAAGGCCGCGCATGATTGAGTGTCGGGGCGTTTCCTTTAGCTATGACGGTGCTGTACCGGCGCTCGATGGCATCGATCTGAACATCGAGGATGGCGAGTTTTTCTGCATCCTCGGCGGAAACGGGTCGGGCAAGTCGACGTTTGCCAAGCATTTGAACGCGCTGCTGCAGCCCGATGCGGGAACGGTGTGCGTCAACGGCATGGACGCGTCCGATCCCGAGCTGGTCTACGACATCCGCTCGACTGCGGGCATGGTGTTCCAGAATCCCGACGACCAGCTTGTGGCGACGCTTGTCGAGGACGATGTTGCGTTTGGTCCCGAGAACTTAGGGGTCGAATCGCCCCTGATCGCGCAGCGCGTGCGCGAGGCGCTGAAGGCCGTGGGTCTGGTGGGCTTTGAGCGCCACGAGACCCACGCTCTCTCGGGCGGACAAAAGCAGCACGTGGCGCTTGCCGGCGTGCTCGCCATGGAGCCGCGCGTGCTCATTTTGGACGAGGCTTCCTCGATGCTCGATCCGCGCGGGCGCAAGGGCCTTATGAAGGCCTGTCACGTGCTGCACGAACGCGGCATGACCATCGTGATGATTACGCACTTTATGGAAGAGGCAGCTGAGGCCGATCGCGTTGCTGTCTTCCAGGCGGGCCGCGTTGCCATGCTCGGTACGCCCGAGGAGATCTTGACGCGGGCGGACGAACTTGCGCGGCTGAACCTGGATATGCCGGCATCGTGCTGTCTTGGCAGGGCACTTCGCGCGAAGGGCGTACCCATTTGCGCGAAGGTGCGCGAGGCGGATATGGTCGCCGAGGTCGCGCAGGCTTATGCCGAGCGGAGTAGGACAGGCATCGCCGGACGGCCTTTCGCATCCGATCCTCGTATTCCCGACAACGTCTCCTCTGCAATCGATGGCGCAGACGCGCTGGAGTCCGTCATCGAGATTTCGCACCTTTCGTACAGCTATTCGCTGAGCGCCCGCGAGCGTCGCCGTTGGCACAAGCGCTCAGCCGCCGAGGGTGCATCGAACAAACAGGCCCTCTGGGGCAACGACCCTAGCAGCCCCTGGGCGTTGCGTGATGTGTCGCTAACGGTGCGTCGTGGCGAGTTCCTGGGCCTTGCGGGCCATACCGGTTCGGGTAAGTCGACGCTGGTCCAGCATCTCAACGGTTTGATTCGCCCCCAGGAGGGATCCGTTCGCGCGCTGGGGCTCGATCTGTCAAACAAGAAAGACGCCGCCGCGGTTAAGGCCAAGGTCGGCGTGGTGTTTCAATATCCCGAGCGTCAGCTGTTTGCCGAGACCGTGGCACAGGACGTGGCATTTGGTCCGCATAACCTTAGCTTGTCGCAGGCCGAGGTTGTCCGCCGCGTTGAGACATCGCTCGCGCGCGTGGGCCTCGACCTGGCCACGGTGGGCGACAAGAGCCCCTTTGAACTTTCGGGCGGGCAGCAACGGCGCGTGGCGTTTGCTGGCGTGCTTGCCATGGGGCCCGAAGTCCTGGTGCTCGATGAGCCCATGGCGGGACTCGATCCGGCGGCGCGCAGGGATTTCCTAGGGCTCATCGATCGACTTCACCGCGATGGCCTGACCGTCGTCATGGTCTCACACAGTATGGATGACCTTGCCAATTGCTGCGACCGTATTGTCGTGATGAACGAGGGCACGGTGTTTGCCGAGGGTACGCCCGCTCAGGTGTTTGCGCATGCGGATGAGCTTAAATCAATCGGCTTGGGCGTACCTGCCGCTCAGCGCATGGCGCTGGCGCTTGCGAAGGCAGGCGTGTCGCTGCGCTTTGACGGCCTCTATACGGTTGAGTCGTTGGCCGACGAGTTGGTGGACCTGCTAAACGGTCGCTCAGGCGGTTCTTTTAACGTCTCGGACAAGGCCAAATCCAAGACGGTCACGCGAGAGGAGGGCTGTTAATGGAGGCGTTTTCGTTTGGTAGCTACTATCCCGGCGATAGTGCAATCCACCGCCTGGACCCGCGAACCAAGTTGCTCTTGGGCTTTGTGTTTCTGATCACGACGCTTACGGTCAGCAGCTTCCGCGGACTGGTCCCGGTCGCAATCTTCGTTGTCCTGATCTATACCGTGTCCCGGGTGCCGGCTCGTCGCGTCCTGTCATCGATGGCGCCGCTGCTGGCGATTGTCGCGGTGGTCGCGGTGCTCAACCTGTTTTCCGACCAGAGTGGGCACATTCTGTGGCAGCTCGGCTTTTTGCAGATAAGCGAGGGCTCGCTACATTCCGCCGCCTTTATGGCGTGCCGCCTGACCTTGATGATGGCCGGTATGAGCGCTATCACGCTCACCACACCGACGCTCGACCTCACCGCGGGCTTTGAGCGCCTGCTCGCGCCGTTTGCGCGTGTGGGACTTCCTGCGCACGAGCTCGGCATGATCATGGGTATCGCGCTGCGCTTTATGCCGCAGTTTGCCACCGAGATGAAGCAGACGGCCGATGCGCAGGCGAGCCGCGGTGCGCGCGTGACGGGAGGCCCGCTCGGCGGCGTGCGTATGCTCGGCAGTGTGGCGATTCCGCTGTTCACGGGTGTGTTCCGTCATGCCGAAACGCTGTCTGCCGCCATGGATGCCCGTTGCTATCATGGCGAGCAGGGCCGCACACGTCTGCATGCGCTTGCATTTGGCCGCGGCGATGCGTTGGCGGCGGTGGTGACGGCGTTGCTGCTCATCTGCGTCGTCGTCATCAATCTTCAACTTGTTTAGGCGCGATTCGAGCGCAGGAAAGGGGTCCCTATGACTGACAACGACCGCACGGCGCAGCTCGAGCGCGCCTGTTCGTATCTTAGGCGTATTCCGGCGTGGTATCTTGCCACAACCGATGCGAGCGACGGGCATCAGCCCCGCGTGAGGCCGTTTTCGTTTGCCATGGTCGATGACGACAAGCTGTGGTTTTGCACCTCGCGCGATAAGGACGTGTGGGCCGAGCTCAGCGCGAACCCCAAGTTTGAGGTTTCGGGTTGGAAACCGGGGGAGTGTTGGATTGTACTGACCGGCGAGGCTGCGCTCGAGGACGACGCGGTCGTGAGTGACCGGGTGCGCCAAGCCGGCTTTAAGCACATGGTGGGTATCGGCGAGAATCACGAGAGCGCCAACGACGGTCGCCTTGCGTTTTTCTCGGTGCGCAATATCGCCGCCCGCTTCTGTGATATCGACGGCAGCGAGGAGCGCCTGGAGCTCTAATTTCCCAAATTGACTACCCATTCCAAATAGACTGGTCAGTCGACAGGAGGACACATGGACGGATTGAATACGGTGTTGGAGTATCTGACGTCGGTGCCGGCATGGTATTTGGCGACGAGCGTTGACGGGCAGCCGCATGTGCGTCCGTTTTCGTTTGCGCAGATCCAGGACGGCAAGCTGTGGTTTGTAACGGCGCGCACCAAAGACGTGTGGCAAGAGTTGCTGCAAAATCAACGCTTTGAGGCCACGAGTTGGTGGCCGGGCCATGGCTGGCTCATCTTGCGTGGGCGTGCGGGTCTGGATGACCAGGCCGCTCCCGATATGCGCGAGGCAGGCTGGAAGCACCTGGAGTGCCTAGGCGAGCACTACGGGGGCGCAGGCGATCCCACGCTCGTCTTCTTTAGCGTGGAGGAACCCGAGGCCTTTATCTGCAACCATGACGAATGGGTGCCGGTCAAGCTCTAAACGAGTCTCTCAGCAAGCTTCGACAATTCAAATTCTCGCATGTAGCGGGCCCCACATTGCAACGTCACCGTAAGGCGCACTGGGCAATATGGGGCCCGCATTTATTTGTCAATTCCTTCGAGTGAATGTGTCGGGACTGTTTCAATGCATGAATATGCAAAAGATTTGCGTAGATATGCATCTTTTGGTGCTAAAGTTTCAACCCACTTCATAACGACGGCTGCGGAATGCGCATTGGTGCATAAACTGCAGACAAGGAGTTAGATATGTCTTTAAAGGTTGGAATCGTCGGTGCGGCTGGATATGCCGGCGCCGAGCTCATTCGCCTCGTCCTCGGTCATCCCGAGTTTGAACTTGCTGCCATTACGTCCAACGCCGATGTCGGCCAGCCGTTGTCTGCGGTGTATCCGAGTTTCGCCGGCGTAAGCGATCTTGTCTTCACGACGCATGACGCCCCCGAGCTCAAGAACTGCGATGCGGTCTTTTTGGCCGTGCCGCACACGGCTGCCATGGCGCAGGTGCCCGCCCTGCTTGCCGCGGGAGTCTCCTGCATTGACCTCTCGGCCGACTATCGCCTGAGCGATCCGGCCACCTTTGAGGCCTGGTATGCCGCCGAGCACACGAGCCCCGAGCTACTCAAGAGCCGCGCCTTTGGTCTGCCCGAGCTGTTCTGCCAGGATTTGGAGACCGCTGCATCCGACCACGCCGACGGCAAGCCCGTGCTGGTCGCCTGCGCCGGTTGCTATCCCACCGCGACGAGCCTTGCCGCCGCGCCTGCCGTGCGCGCCGGCTGGGTTGCCCAGAGCGGCCCCGTGATCGTTGACGCTATCAGCGGTGTAACGGGTGCCGGTAAGTCCTGCAACGCCCGCACCCATTTTTGCAGCGCGGAGGAGAACCTGGAGGCCTATGGCGTGGGCAAGCATCGTCACACGCCCGAAATCGAGCAGATCTTGGGCCTAACCGATCGCGTCGTCTTTACCCCGCACCTGGCACCGCTCAAGCGCGGTCTGCTCTCTACGGTGACGATGCCGCTTACGCCGCAGGCTATCGATACCTTGACCCTTGAGGACGTTGTCGACCATTACAAGCAGTTCTACGCCGGTCGCACCTTCGTGCGCGTACTCGATGCCGGCCAGCAGCCCAAGACGGCTTCGGTCGTCGGCACCAACGCCGCCCAGATCGGCCTCGCGCTCAACAAGCGCGCGGGCGTTCTGGTGGCTACGGGCGCCATCGACAATCTGTGCAAGGGTGCAGCAGGCCAGGCGGTCCAGTGCGCCAACATCGTTTTTGGCTTTGACGAGCGACGAGGCTTGCCCACAGTGGCGTGCCCGGTGTAGCACATTCGATTGTTAACGATTTGGTAGTCGGGCATCGAGTGGGGCGCCACTCTTAAGCTGGTCTCATGATTGTGGCTGGCATGGCGCACCAACCGATGCCCATTTTTTGTTTGACATAAGGAGTCATAAAGACGATGAATGCTGAGCAGTTCGATATCAAGATTCGTGCCGTAGAGGGCGGCGTAACGGCGGCAGCCGGCTTTAAGGCGGCGGGCATCCATGCCGGATTCCGCAAGAATCCCGAGCGCCTGGATTACGCGCTCGTCGTGCCCGATAAACCCTGTCCCGGGGCCGGCGTGTTTACGACTAACCGCTTTTGTGCGGCGCCCGTGCAGGTGAGTCGTGCCAACCTGGGCGGCGCCGACAAGGGCTATGGCATCATCGCCGGTGTTTCTATCAACTCTGGCAACGCCAACGCCGCCACGGGCGAGACCGGTCTTGCCTGCGCGCGCGAGACCTGCAACATCGCCTCGCAGGTCATCGGCTGCGAGCTCCAGCAGATTCTGGTCGCCTCCACGGGCGTAATTGGTCAGATTCTGCCGATCGACACGTTTGAGACGGCGATTCCGGCAGCTTATGAGACGCTCTCCGCCCACGGTGGCGCCGATGCCGCCCGCGCCATCATGACGACCGATATGCACTCCAAGGAGTATGCCGTGTGTTACCGCAGCGAGGCCGCGGGACACGCGGGCAATGCCTATACGGTGGGCGGTATGTGCAAGGGCTCGGGCATGATCATGCCCAACATGGCCACCATGATCGCGGTCATCACTACCGATGCCCCCGCCGAGCCGGCGGCGCTCCACGCCCTGTTACTCTCCACCGTCAAGCAGACCTTCAACAAGGTAACGGTCGACTCCGATACTTCGACCAACGACACCTGCATCATGCTTGCCTCCGGCGCTGCCGCAAATGCCGAGTCTATTGTCGAGGGCTCCGATGCCTTTGACGAGTTGGCCTTTGCCGTGCATGAGGTGTGTGAGAGCCTGGCGCGCAATATCGCCGCAGATGGCGAGGGCGCATCCAAGCTCGTGACGGTTAATGTCACCGGCGCCGCGAACGACGAGGAGGCTGATATCGCTGCCCGTGCTGTTGCCAACTCGCCGCTCGTCAAGACCTGCATCGCCGGCCACGACTGCAACTGGGGCCGCGTTGCCATGGCGCTCGGCAAGTGCGGCGTGCAGTTTAACCAAGAAGATGTGTCCATCGACATGATGGGTATGCCCGTCTGTCGCGATGGCCTGACGGTCCCCTTCGATGAGGACGAAGCCCTGCGACGTTTTGAGGCGCCCGAGATTGTGATCTCGGCAGACCTGGGCGCAGGGGACGCGGCGACCACCGTGTGGACTTGCGACCTCACGCACGAGTACATCTCCATTAACGGCGACTACCGTTCCTAGACTCCCGATGTGCCGTGCGCCCCGCTGCAATCGCGGGCAACGAGGTGCGGCGCGATAGCTACACGAAAGACGAGGCTGACTATGAAGTTCGCACGCGATTGTCGCTCGAGCGAATCCAACGAAGTTACCGCGCAGCTGCTGTTCGAGGCGCTGCCGTGGATTAAGAACCTGACCGGTAAGACGGTCGTTATCAAGTACGGCGGTGCCGCTATGGTCGACGAGCAACTGCGCCGCGACGTGATGAGCGACATCGTCCTGCTCAAGATTATCGGCATGCGCCCTGTTATCGTGCACGGTGGCGGCAAGGCCATCAACGAGGCACTCAGCCACTACGACATCCCCGTCGGGTTTAAGAACGGCCAACGCGTGACTACGCCTGCCACCATGGATATCGTGCGCGAGGTACTGGGCGGCAAGGTCAATCAGGAGCTGGTCGCGGCGCTCAACCACCACGGTAACCTGGCCGTGGGCGTGTCCGGCAGCGACGCCGGTACCCTTATCGCCGAGCCACTCGACCCAGAGCTCGGCCGCGTAGGCAAGGTCACGCACGTCAACACCGACTATATCGAGCGTTTGCTCGACAGCGAGTATATTCCTGTTATCGCCACGGTCGCGGCGGGGGAGGACGGCGGCTTCTTCAACATCAACGCCGATACCGCCGCCGGCGCCGTTGCAGCGGCGCTTCATGCGCACAAGGCGATTTTCTTGACCGACGTCGACGGCCTGTACAAGGACTTTAGCGACAAGGATTCGCTTATCTCCAACCTGACGCTCGATGAGGTCAATGAGATGCTCTACGGCGGAGAAGTCGACAAGGGCATGATCCCCAAGCTTCGCGCCGCCGTCGATGCGCTTACTGCTGGCGTGTTCCGAGCTCACATCATCAACGGCACGACGCCGCACTCGCTGCTGCTGGAGCTGCTGACCGATGCTGGCGTCGGTACCGTGATCCACTCCACCGAGACGGCCTACGAGTTCGATACGCATCCGCACCCGCTTTCGACGTTTGCGGCGCGCCTGACCGAGAACCTCGACGAGGTCGAGAAGCTCCAGACGGTCTAGCTGACCCGCGGTCGTCGCGTCCCTGCACACATAGCCCTGCGCCGTACGGCGCCCAACGAAAGGCATCCCATGTCACTTGCTGCTCAACAATCGCTCGAATCCCACTACGTTATGCATACCTTTGGCCGCTCGCCGGTAGAGTTTGTCGAAGGTCACGGCATGAAGCTCATCGGTGACGATGGTCGTGAGTATCTCGACTTTCTCGCTGGTATTGGCGTGTGTAGTCTAGGTCACGGAAATCCTGCAGTGCTTTCGGCGCTCGAGGCTCAGACCAAAAAGCTTCTGCATGTGTCTAACTACTTCTACATCGAGCAGCGTGGCCAGGTCGCGGCGCTGCTGTCCAAGCTTGCCAACGACGACGTAGATGGTGCGTGCGTGCTGGCCGATGCCATTGCCGCCGGCGATGAGACCACGGCCGCTGCGCTCGGTGCCCCGGCTGCGGACGAGCAGGTGTGGGAGACGTTCTTTGCCAACTCCGGCGCCGAGGCAAACGAGGGCTCGATGAAGCTCGCGCGTCTGTACGCCAAGCGTGCTGGTAACGGCGGCAACACCATCGTATGCATGCGCGGCGGCTTCCATGGTCGCACGCTCGAGACCATTGCCGCCACCATGCAGGATTGGCTACAGGATAGCTTCCGCCCGCTGCCGGGTGGCTTTGCGGCCTGCACGCCCAACGATGTCGACGAACTGCGTTCGATCTTTAAGCAGCTGGGAAGCGAAGTCTGCGCCGTCATGCTCGAGCCGATCCAGGGCGAGAGCGGTGTACACCCCATGACCGAGGAGTTTATGGCGGCGGCGCGCGACCTGGCACACGAGGTGGGCGCCGTGTTTATCGCCGACGAGGTCCAGTGTGGCATCTTCCGCTCCGGCAAGCCGTTTGCATTCCAGACCTTTGGCGTGGAGCCCGACATTATGAGCCTTGCCAAGGGCATTGCCGATGGCGTGCCCATGGGTGCCGTGGTGGCAAAGAAGGAGATCGCCGACGTGTTTAAGCCCGGCGATCACGGTTCGACCTTTGGCGGTAGCTGCTTGGCCGTCGCGGCGTGCGCCGCGACGCTCTCCGCGCTCGTGCGCGGCGATTATGCCGAGCATGCTGCCAAGGTGGGTGCTTATATGGAGGCAAAGCTCACCAAGCTGCCGCATGTGGTCGAGGTACGCGGTCGCGGCTTAATGCTCGGCTGCGATCTGGATGACGCTGCGGGCGATGCGCATGATATTGTTGCCCGCGCGCTGGCCGCCGGCGCAGTGGTTAACGCTACTGGTGCCCACACGCTGCGTTTCCTGCCGCCGCTTGTCTGCGAGGAAGCCGACGTGGACAGCCTGATCGAGATTTTGTCGGACGTTTTGGCGTAGCGAGAGTAAAACATAGCCAGTTTGAACGGGTTCCAGATCGTCGGTGCGTCATTTGATGCATGGTTGGACGGTCTGGAACCCTTTTTGCCATAAATCTGCAATGGCAAGGAGAGCCTTTGGACAAAAATGCCAAATATGAGTACTGTCACCAGTTGAATGTCATATTTGGCATTTTTGGCCACGGCCTTCGTGGCAGACGTGTTGGTGGGTCGAATCCCATGCGCCGGGCCCAAACAAAAACGGTCCCCTTTCGAGGACCGTTTCCAATTCAGTGGTGGGCGATGAGGGATTCGAACCCCCAGCCTTGTGCGTGTAAAGCACCTGCGCTAACCGTTGCGCCAATCGCCCGTGCGGAGAGAGTATAGCAAAACAATCGCCCCATTCATCTCATATCCATTAAAGGTAACCGGCGCGTGTCGGCGCGGAGCTGATTCAGTTGAGATTGCCTGAACATTCCATCTCTCTTTACACCCTCGGGTATACTCAAAAGCTACTGATTCGATTTGATACCCAGCAACAGCAGAGGGGATAGTATATGTGCGGTTTTGTCGGTTTTGTCGGTGGGACGGATAACCAATCCGAGGTGCTCACCAAGATGATGGACCGCATCGTTCATCGTGGTCCCGACATGGGCGGCCAGTTTATCGACGGCCGCGTTGCCCTGGGCTTCCGCCGCCTGTCGATCCTCGACCTGACCGAGGCCGGCGCTCAGCCCATGGCCAATGAGGACGGCAGCGTCGTTATCGTCTTCAACGGCGAGATCTACAACTTCCAGGAGCTTCGCTCCGAGCTCGAGGCCAAGGGCTATAAGTTCCACTGCGGCGCCGACACCGAGAGCCTCCTGCACGGCTACGAAGAGTGGGGCGAGGCCGTACTCGATCGCTTGCGCGGTATGTACGCCTTCGTCATCTGGGACAAGAAGAAGAACAAGCTCTTTGGCGCCCGCGATATCTTTGGCATCAAGCCGCTCTACTACTATCCCATGGCTGATGCGGGCGACGGCGCGCCGGGTGTGCTCTTTGGCTCCGAGATCAAGAGCTTCCTGGACTACCCGCACTTCCACAAGGCGGTCAACAAGAAAGCGCTGCGTCCGTACATGACGCTGCAGTATTCGGCAACCGAGGAGACCTTCTTCGAGGGTGTCTACAAGCTGCCGCCGGCGCATTACTTTACCGTAGACATCCCGACCGGCAAGATGAACATCGAGCGCTATTGGGATTGCGATTACTCTGCCGTCGAGAAGCCGTTCGAGGAGTACGTCGACGAGCTGGATGAGGTCGTGCACGAGAGCGTCGAGGCCCATCGCATCGCCGACGTCCCGGTCGCTTCCTTCCTCTCCGGCGGCGTCGACTCCAGCTATATTGCCGCTTGTCTCATGCCCGACAAGACCTTCTCGGTGGGCTTTGACTACAAGAATTTCAACGAGACTAACTACGCCAAGGAGCTTTCCGATAAGCTCGGCGTCGAAAACGTTCGCAAGATGATTACCGCCGACGAGTTCTTTGGTGCGCTCGAGGACATCCAGTATCACATGGACGAGCCGCAGTCCAACCTGTCGTCTGTACCGCTGTGGTTCTTGGCCGAGATGGCGCGCAAGGACGTCACCGTCGTGCTTTCGGGCGAAGGCGCCGACGAGCTCTTTGGCGGCTACGCCTACTACGAGGACACGGTTCCGGTGCGCAAGTACAAAAAGATGGTGCCGCTGCCCATTCGCCGCGCGCTCGGTAACCTGGCGCTGCATATGCCGTACTTCAAGGGCCATAACTTTCTGGTCAAGGGTGCCGAGATCCCCGAGAAGTCGTTCCTGGGCCAGGCTCTGGTATGGCCTGAGCGCGAGGTCGACGGCGTGCTCAAGCCCGCGTACAACACCGGCGACGGCGCCTTTGAGCTTGCTGCACCCATCTACGCACGTGTGAAGGGTCAGCCCGAGCTGGTCAAGAAACAGTACCTGGACATGAACATGTGGCTCCCGGGCGACATTCTGCTCAAGGCCGACAAGATGTGTATGGCGCACTCGCTGGAGCTGCGCGTGCCATTCCTGGATCGCAAGGTCATGGAGTTCGCCGAGCACATTCCCGACCGCTACCGCATCAACGAGAACGGCAACAAGCAAGTGCTTCGCCACGCCGCCAACAAGTCGCTGCCCGATGAGTGGGCCACCCGTCCCAAGGTGGGCTTCCCCGTGCCGATCGTCTACTGGCTGCGCGAGCAAAAGTGGTACGACTACGTCAAGGAGTACTTCACCGCGCCGTGGGCAAGCGAGTTCTTCAATACCGACGAGCTCATGCACCTGCTCGATCTGCACTTTGCGGGCAAGGGCAATTTCCAGCGCAAGATCTATACGCCGCTCGTGTTCCTGGTGTGGTACAAGCGTTTCTTTATCGACGAGGGCCAGCCTTCTGTTAAGGCTGCCTAGTCTCGGCTTACGAATGCCTGTGCGTAACGGCTCCTCCGGGAGCCGTTTTTGCGCGAGCACGTTTCAGTTACTATGAAAACCGTCCCTGCCAAATGGCTGAGAAAGGTGAAAGATGCACCATTCGGATTCCGCGACCGTGACCACGGTCGATACGCTTGCCAAGCTGCTCGATGTGTGCGGCGAGCTGCGTGCTTCGGAGCAGGTTGACGAGCGCGCCGTGACCGGCTGTTCGTTTGATTCGCGCGCGGTTTCGGCGGGTGACGTGTTCTTTTGCAAGGGCGCTGCCTTTAAGCCCGCGTTTTTGAGCATGGCGCTCGATGCGGGCGCCGTCGCATTTGTGTGCGAAGAGTCGCTGGTCGAGTCTCTGGAGCCGCTGGCGCAGGAGAGCGGTGCTGCAATGTTGGTTGTTGATAGCGTACGCACGGCGATGGCGCTGTTGCCGCCCGAGGTCTACGACCGTCCCGACCATGACGTCAAGATCGTGGGCATCACCGGTACCAAGGGAAAGACCACGGCCGCTTTTATGCTCCAGTCCATCATCAAGGCGGCGGGCGAGTCCTGCGGCATGATCGGCTCGGTGAACACCGACGATGGTATCGAGTGCTACGAGAGCACCAACACCACGCCCGAGGCCCCCGAGGTCTGGCGCCATATCGCCAACTGTCGCGCGTCTGGTCGCCAGTCCATGGTCATGGAGGTCTCAAGCCAGGCGCTCAAGTACCAGCGCGTCGAGAACCTGCCGTTTGACGTAGCGTGCTTCCTCAACATCGGGCGTGACCACATCTCGCCGATCGAGCACCCGACCTTCGAGGATTATTTTAAGAGCAAGCTCAGGATCTTTGATCAGGCTAAGACCGCCGTAGTGAATCTGGGCACCGATGAAGTCGAACGCGTGCTGGAGGCCGCGTCGACGGCCGAGCGCTTGGTGACCGTTGGCGTCGAGCATCCCGAGGCGAGCCTGTGGGCAAGCGATGTCCGCATGGTCGGCTTCAACATCGAGTTTAACCTGCATGGCATGAGCGCTGACGAGCCCGAGGAGGGGGAGAAGGTCCTGCTGGGTATCGCGGGAGACTTTAACGTGGAAAACGCGCTGGTCGCTATCGCCGCCGCGCGCGAGATTGGTATCGGTATCGATGCCATCAAGAAGGGCCTCTCCAAGCTGCGTGTGCCGGGCCGCATGGAGGTCGTGGAGTCGAAGGATGGCCGCGTGGTTTGCGTTGTTGACTACGCTCACAACCAACTTTCGTTCCGCTCGCTCTTTTCGTCGGTCAAGCGCGCGTTTCCCGCCAGCCCGGTCATTGCGCTGTTTGGTGCCGCTGGAGGCAAGGCACAGGAGCGCCGTGAGCAGCTTCCGCGCGAGGCCGCACCATATTCTGATCTGCTGATCTTTACCAACGAGGATCCGGCTCACGAGGACCCGATGAAGGTCTGTCGCGAGCTTGCCGAGCATGTTCCCGACGATACCCCAAACAAGATCATCCTCGATCGCGAGGCTGCTGTGCACGAGGCGTTCAAGGCGGCGCGTGAGGAACACGTCAGCCCCGATGCGCCCACCATCGTCTTGCTGTTGGCAAAGGGCGACGAGGAGCTCATGCACGTGGGCGATGAGTTCGTGCCCATCGAGAGCGATCTTTCGCTTGCCAACCGTTTAATCGATGTTACCCAGTTTGACTAATGAACTGCGATGAGGGCGGCGTCCTGAGCGCGCTGCCGTTGCAAGCGCGTTTCCCCTCAAGCGAGGCGCGCCGCCTAAGACCAGAAGCCCCTTCTACGTAATGGAGTGACCATGTCCCACAATACCCTGCCGACCGTCGCTGAGCTTTCGGGCGAGATGCGCGAGCGTCTTGCCAAGGTTAAGTACGTCTTTACCGACCTGGACGCCACGATGCTCGCACCCGGCTCGTGCGTGCTGCGCGACAACGACGGCAATCCCTCGACCAAGCTCGTCGAGGCTGTCGTGGCACTTGCCCGCGCCGGCATCCAGGTGGTCCCCACCTCGGGCCGCAACCGCACCATGATCCACGAGGATGCGCGCGTGCTTGGCCTCAACTCCTACATCGGCGAGATGGGCGGTCTGGTCATGTACGATCTCAAGGCCAACGATTGGGAGTATCTGACCGGCGATATGCCCTACGACCCCGCCTGCGGCCTCACGCCGCATCAGGTGATCGAGCAGACCGGCGTGTGCGAGAAGATTCTCGCCCGCTGGCCGCATAAGATCGAGTACCACAACGACATGTCGACTGGCTACAAGTACCGCGAGGTCACCGTCGGCATGCGCGGCGATGTGCCCGACGACGAGGTCCAGGCCATTCTTGATGAGGCCGGCTGCGGCCTGGTCTGGGCCTGCAACGGCCATCTGACCCATCTGTCCAAACCGACGACGCTCGAGCTCGAACGCGTCGAGGATGGCCGCGCGTTTAACATCAATCCCGCCGGTCTCAACAAGGGCGTTGCCATCGCACGTTTCTGCGAGCACCTGGGTATCGAGCGTGAGGAGACGCTGGCGCTCGGCGATTCCGAGTCCGACTTCTACATGGCTGACCACGTGGGCACGTTCTGCCTGGTCGAGAACGGTTTGACCAGCGCCGGCGCGCCCGAGTTCCTGGATGCTTGCGATAACGCCTACGTCACGCGCGGCAAGATTGTCGATGGCTGGACGGCAACGGCAGAGCTGCTCGTCGCGGCCCGTTCGTAGTGCGGTCCTATCGCGCTGAGCCATATCTTTTCGAGAGAGAATCTGGTGAGGTAATGTCCGATATCGAGAATCCGGCAGGCGATACGCGCCCGATTGGCGTGTTCGATTCTGGTCTGGGCGGTCTGACGGTTGCACGCGCCATCGCAACGGCGTTGCCGCACGAGTCCGTCTACTACTTTGGCGACACCAAGCGCTGCCCCTACGGCACCCGCACCGAGGACGAGGTGCGCTCGTTTGCACTGCAGGCGGGCCGCTGGCTGTCGAAGCACGACGTCAAGATCATGGTCATCGCCTGCAATACGGCGACCGCTGCGGCCTTGCGTTTGGCCCAGCAGGTGCTCGACGTCCCCGTCATCGGTGTGATCGCACCGGGCGCACGCGCGGCAATCAACAGCACCCGCACGCGCCGGGTGGGCGTGCTCGCCACCAACCTCACCATTCGCTCAGGTGCTTACACGCGTGCCATTCAGGACCTGGATGCCGGCGTCGACGTATACGGCTGCCCTGCCTCGAGTTTTGTCGAGGTCGTTGAGCACGAGCTCGCCTCGGGTGCGCATCTGCAAGAGCAGTGGCTCGAGAACGAGGACATCTTTGATACGCCTGCCGTACGCGCGCTGGTCGGTGCCACGGTTGAACCGCTGCGCGACCACGGCATCGATACCGTGGTGCTCGGCTGCACGCATTTTCCGCTGCTCGTGGGGCCTATTCGCCATGCACTGGGTCCCGGAGTGCGCGTGGTGAGCTCCGCCGAGGAGACCACGCGTGAGCTGACCGATATTCTCACGCGCCGCGAGCAGCTGGCGGGCGACGCAGCCGAGCCGCAGCATCGTTTTGCAACGACGGCCGATAACATTGCCGAGTTTGCGGTGGCGGGCAGCTTTATCTTTGGTCAGCCGCTCAAGAGCATCGAACATATCGATATCGATGAGCTGAAATAGATAAAAGGTCACCGACCAAAAGCTCACGTTCACCTTTTGCCGAAAGGATTTTTCCATGGAGTATATGCAGGCCAATCGCGCCAACGGCCGCGCCGCCGATGAGCTGCGCCCCATCAAGCTTACCCGCGGCGTCATGAAGCACGCCCATGGTTCGTGCCTGGCCGAGTTTGGCGATACGCGCGTGCTGTGCGCCGCCACAATTGAGGAGGGCGTGCCGGGCTGGCGCAAGGGCGCCAAGGCCGGTTGGGTAACGGCGGAGTACGCCATGCTGCCGGCATCGACCGGCAAGCGCTGCAAGCGCGAGCATGCCAACCGCAAGGGTCGCTCCATGGAGATCGAGCGCCTCATCGGCCGCAGCCTGCGTACCGTCGTCAACATGAAGGCGCTCGGCGAGTACACCGTCACCGTCGACTGCGACGTGATTCAGGCAGACGGCGGCACGCGAACGGCGAGCATTACCGGCGCCTGGGTGGCACTGCACGACGCCCTTGCCATGTGGGTCGAGGCGGGTAAGCTCGAGCGCATCCCGCTCACGGGCCAGGTCGCCGCGATTTCCATGGGCGTTGTCGACGGCAACACCCTGCTCGACCTGGATTATTCCGAGGACAGTCACGCCGAGGTCGACATGAACCTTGTCGCCACCGATACCGGCGAGATGATCGAGCTCCAGGGCACTGGCGAGCAGGCGCCCTTCGACCGCAAGCGCCTCAATGCCCTGCTCGATTTGGGCGACAAGGGCATTGCCGAGCTCATCGAGCTCCAGCACCAAGCCCTCGCCTAACCTGCCAAAAAGGGACAGGTTTATTTTGGCAGGTTTTATCTGCGGAAACGCTGAACTGTAAGGCTGCTGCCGCGCGAGGGGAGGGGCTTGAGAGCCTAATTACCTTTTGTGTGGCGTTGTTATAAGAACAAGGAGACCATTCATGGCGCTTGAGAAGATCGACATCGACACCCTCGACCCGGCGGCGACCATCGTCGTGGCAACGGGCAACGCCCATAAGCTCACCGAGATCGAGGCCATTTTGGGCAAGGTTATGCCCGAGGTTCGCTTTGTGGCGCTCGGCCAGCTGGGCGATTTTGAGGACCCCGAGGAAAACGGCACGACGTTTTTGGAGAACGCCATCATCAAGGCCCAGGCTGCGGTGGAGGAGACGGGCCTTATGGCCATTGCCGACGATTCGGGCCTGGTCGTCGACGCGCTGGACGGTGAGCCCGGTGTGTATAGCGCGCGCTACGCGGGCGTTCACGGCGACGATGCCGCCAACAATGCCAAGCTGCTCGTGAATCTGGAGGGCGTGGCCGACGAGGACCGCACTGCGCGCTTTATGAGCGTCGTCGCGCTCATCGACACGGACGGTTTGGTCACCTATGGTGAGGGCGCCTGCGAGGGCGTTATCGCACACGAGGGCCGCGGCGATCACGGCTTTGGCTACGACCCGCTGTTCCTGCCGGTCGACACGCCGGGCAAGACCATGGCCGAGCTGACGACGGATGAGAAGAACGCCATCAGCCATCGATTCCATGCGCTCGAGCACCTATCCGCCAAACTGACGGGCGAGGAGTAGGCCGTGCGTGCGGTGGTGCAGCGCGTGCTCAACGCCGGCGTGACGGTCGACGGCGAGTGCGTGGGCAAAATTGGGCGCGGCTATCTGGTGCTGCTGGGCGTGGGCCACGGCGACACGCGCGCCGAGGCCGATAAGCTGTGGGGCAAGCTCCGGGGCTTGCGCATTAACGAGGACGAGAACGGCAAGACCAACCTGGCCCTTGCCGATGTCGACGGCGAGGTTCTCGTGGTGTCGCAGTTCACGCTGTTCGCCGATTGCCGTCACGGCCGCCGCCCATCGTTTACGGATGCCGGCGCCCCCGATGTCGCCAACGAGCTCTACGAGTACTTCCTGACGCTTGTGCGCGAGGACGTCGAGCACGTAGCGCATGGCATCTTCGGCGCCGACATGAAGGTCGACCTCGTCAACGACGGTCCATTCACCATAGTCCTGGACACCGATAGCCTGTAAGTAGTCAATTTGGGACGGGGCTTATTTAGCTACTTGCGTATGGCCACAACAGGGTGCTATAGTATTAGAGTTTTGTCTATCTTAGGGGTATTATCCCCTTTTTGAATTGCACCTTCTGGAGGCCCTGTTCATGGAAGAGATGGAAGTCAATCACGTCGACGACATCCACGAGAAGCTGACCGATATGGTGGGCGATCGCGTTAAGGTGAAGGCCAACATGGGCCGCACCCGCGTCGTCGAGCGCATGGGCACCATCAAGAGCGTCCATCCGGCAGTCTTTATCGTCGAGGTCGACGAGCGCCGTGGCCGCAAGTCGCGTCAGTCCTACCAGTATATTGATGTTCTCACCGGCCAGGTCGAGCTATTCGACCCCGAGAGCGGCGAGCACATTTTTACCCCGCTCGGCAATCAGCTCGAGGAGCACTAGCGGTGACCGATTGGTCCCTGACCCTTTCCGCGCCGGCAAAGATCAACCTCTATCTGGGGGTTCATACCGAGCGCGACGACCGCGGCTACCATAAGGTCGATTCCCTGATGGCAGCCGTCGGTCTTGTCGATACCGTAACGGTTAAGCCGGCACAGGCACTGACCGTCCAGACGATTCCGGCATCCGACTTTCCCATGCAAAAGAATACGGCGTATCGTGCGGCCGCTGCTATGGCCGAGCATTATGGTCGCGAAGCCAATGTCTGCATCACGATCGAGAAGCGCATCCCGTTGTGTGCCGGCCTGGGCGGTCCTTCGACGGATGCCGCGGCTGTCATTGTCGCCTTGGCAGAGAGTTGGGGCATCGACCGTGCCGATCCCGCGCTGGACAACATCGCGCGCGGCATTGGCGCCGACGTTCCCTTCTTTTTGCATGCCAGCCCTGCATTTTACGTGAGTGGGGGAGACGTGCTGGCAACCGAGTACCCCGCACTACCCGCGACACCCGTCGTGCTGGTCAAGCCGCGCGAGGCAAGCGTTTCAACAATTGAAGCCTATCGACGTTTTGACGAGACCCCGGCGCCTGCGGACAAGCCCGGAGCGATCGCATCTGCCCTTCGCTCGGGAGACGCAGAGGCGGCCTACGCGCTCGTCCACAACAACCTGGGTGTCATTTCCGCGCAGATGGAGCCGCGGATTCAAACGGTGCTCGACTGGCTTCGTTCACAGGACGGTACCGTTGCCGTAAACGTGTGCGGTTCGGGTGCCTGCTCGTTTGCTCTCTGCGATAGCGCCGCCACGGCAGTCAATCTTGCGGCAGCCGCTCAACAAAACGGCTGGTGGGCTTATGCAACGGAGCTCGTTTCCGACACGGTTCGCATTGAAGCGCCAAAGAAGTAAAAATTTCTCTGGCACACGACGGAAATCTTTGTTACTATAGTCGAGCTAACGGGTTGTGGCTCAGTTTGGTAGAGCACTGCGTTCGGGACGCAGGGGTCGCTGGTTCAAATCCAGTCAACCCGACCAGAGCATGAGGAGGGACCGCTTCTTGCGGTCCCTTTTTTTAGCTATTGTTGTGATACCGCGATACCCGCGGTATACTCATTCGAGCTTGTCTCGCTGTATTGTGGAGGTCTACATGTTTGGACTGAGGGCTCCTGAGCTCATCATTATTCTCGTCGTTGTCCTGATTATCTTTGGGCCCAAGAACCTGCCGAAGCTCGGTAAGTCCCTCGGCTCTACCGTCAAGAATATCCGTGAGGGTATGGAGGGCGACGATAAGGGCGAAACCAAGCAGGCCGAGGACGTTGTGGTCGAGGAGTCCAAGGAGGACAAGGAGATCGCAGAGCTCGAGGCCAAGCTCGCTGCTGCCAAGCAAAAGAAGGCAGAGGACAGCGACGCGGACGCAGAGTAGTCCCATCCCTTTGGGGTGAGCACCTGACCGGCTTGCCCGCAGGCTAGCCGGTCTTTTTCGTTTTTGTTGACAGTTGATCGTTACATCATAGTTGGGGAGATATCCGTATGGACGCAAGCCAGATCGTACTGACCGCTGAGGGCCGCCAGAAGCTCGTCGAGGAGCTCGCTTGGCGTGAGGGCGATTACGCCAAGGAGATCGTCGAGGACATCAAGGAAGCCCGCGCGTTCGGCGACCTTTCGGAGAACTCCGAGTACGATGCCGCCAAGGACAAGCAGGCCCAGAATGCTGCTCGCATCGCCGAGATTCAGGCTATTCTCGCCAACGCCCAGGTTGCTGCCACCACGGGTGATCTGACCGTCTCCATCGGTTCCACCGTTTCGTTGATTGATCCCAACGGTGAGGTCATGGAGGTCACGCTTGTCGGTACCACCGAGACCAACTCGCTCGAGCACAAGATCTCCAACGAGTCTCCGGTCGGCCACGCCATCATTGGTCATGGCGAGGGCGACTCCGTCGAGGTCGTTACGCCTTCCCGCAAGACTCGTGTCTACACCATCGCCAAGATCGCACGCTAGACCACGGTCCCGCGTAAAGGTATGTTTTCGCTCCCTGGGACCGAATCCTGGGGAGCGTTTTAGTTTGAGGAGCTAACTATGGCAGAAAACCAGAACGCCGCCGATCAGGCATCGACGCTCAACGACGAGCGCGCCACCCGCCTGGCCAAGCGTGCCTCCCTGTTCGAGGCGGGCCAGAACCCGTATCCCGAGCACTCCGAGATTGAGGACTACGTCGTCGACATCGAGGCTAAGTATGCCGAGCTCGCCGATGGCGAGGACACCGAGGACGTCGTGAAGATCGGCGGCCGTGTGGTCGCCAAGCGCGGTCAGGGCAAGATCATGTTCATCGTCGTGCGCGACGCGACCGGCGAGATCCAGCTGTTCTGCCGTATCAACGATATGGACGAGGCCGCTTGGAACACGCTCAAGGCACTCGACCTGGGCGATATCCTGGGCGTGACCGGTGTAGTCGTGCGCACCAAGCGTGGCCAGCTTTCCGTTGCCCCCAAGAGCGCGACGCTGCTGTCCAAGGCCGTTCGCCCGCTGCCCGAGAAGTTCCACGGTCTCTCCGACAAGGAGACCCGCTATCGTCAGCGCTATGTCGACCTGATCGCCAACGACGACGTTCGCGAGACCTTCCGCAAGCGCTCGCAGATTCTCTCCACGTTCCGCCGCTTTATGGAGTCCGATGGCTACATGGAGGTCGAGACTCCTATCCTGCAGACCATCCAGGGCGGAGCTACTGCCAAGCCGTTCATCACGCACTTCAACGCGCTCGATCAGGAGTGCTACCTGCGTATCGCCACCGAGCTGCACCTCAAGCGCTGCATCGTCGGCGGCTTTGAGCGCGTGTTCGAAATCGGTCGTATCTTCCGCAACGAGGGCATGGATCTTACCCACAATCCCGAGTTCACCACGATGGAGGCCTACCGCGCCTTCTCCGACCTCGAGGGCATGAAGGCGCTCGCCCAGGGTGTCATCAAGGCTGCCAACAAGGCCATCGGCAACCCCGAGGTCATTGAGTATCAGGGCCAGACTATCGACCTGTCCGGCGAGTGGGCCAGTCGTTCCATGACCGATATCGTCTCTGACGTGATTGGTAAGCAGGTCACCATCGACACGCCGGTTGAGGAGCTTGCTGCCGCCGCACGCGAGAAGGGCCTGGAGATCAAGCCCGAGTGGACCGCCGGCAAGATCATCGCCGAGATCTATGACGAGCTGGGCGAGGACACCATCGTCAACCCCACCTTTGTGTGCGATTACCCCATCGAGGTTAGCCCGCTTGCCAAGCGTTTTGAGGATGACCCGCGCCTGACCCATCGCTTTGAGCTGGTCATCGCTGGCCACGAGTACGCGAACGCGTTCTCCGAGCTCAACGACCCGGTCGACCAGGCCGAGCGCTTCGCCGCCCAGATGGCCGAGAAGGCCGGCGGCGACGACGAGGCCATGGAGTACGACGAGGATTACGTGCGCGCCCTCGAGTACGGTATGCCTCCCGCGGGCGGCATCGGCATCGGTATCGACCGCGTGGTCATGCTGCTCACCAACCAGGCTTCCATCCGCGACGTGCTGCTGTTCCCGCACATGAAGCCCGAGAAGGGTTTCCAGTCCGGTGCCGCTGCTGCCAAGGCTGCCGAGGCCGGCAACACCGCGAGCCCCTTCGTCAAGCCGCTCAAGCCCACGGTTGATTATTCCAAGATTGCCGTCGAGCCACTGTTTGAGGAGTTCGTCGACTTTGATACCTTCTCCAAGAGCGACTTCCGCGCCGTGAAGGTCAAGGCATGCGAGGCCGTCAAGAAGTCCAAGAAGCTGCTGAACTTTACGCTCGATGACGGTACCGGCACCGACCGTACCATTCTCTCCGGTATTCACGATTATTACGAGCCCGAGGACCTGGTCGGCAAGACCCTGCTCGCCATCACCAACCTGCCTCCGCGCAAGATGATGGGTATCCCCAGCTGCGGCATGCTCATCAGCGCCATCCACGAGGAGGAGGGCGAGGAGCGCCTCAACCTGATCCAGCTCGATGCCTCCATCCCTGCCGGCGCAAAGATGTACTAACTAGTTACGCGGTTCCACGAACCGCGTAACGGCCCGACGCTGCGCGGGCCGCATTTGGACAATCTGACGTTCAACTTCAAGGGCGCGACCAGAAGGTCAGCGCCCTTTCGTTTCACGTCACCTTGTCACAAATGCGACCCGCTCGCTGGCGTTGCCAATACATCGGCGTTGCCGGAGTAGTCATTGGGGACGTTCTTGAATGACTAGTCGTTGGGGACGTTCTTAAACGACTAGTCGTTCAAGAACGTCCCCAATGACTACTCAATGGCTATTGCGCACATGGCTCGCATGACAGCCGTCTCTTTTATGTTTCCTTTAGCCGTCGCTGTCTAGGATGGGGGTTAGTCGATAGGAAGGGAGCACCGGGATGGACGATGCGAGCGAGCGCGCGATTGAAGAGGACATGCTCGATCAGTTCAATTACTTTGATGATGAGGACGAGGAGCTGATCGACCGTCGCGAGCCAGCGCCGCTTGATTCCTTTGATCTGGTCGATGAAGAGGCTGATGAGGTTGAGGACGAATCAACGGAGCCCCCACAGTCTTCGCGCCTTAACTCGCTGCTTTCGAGAGCCCCCATGCACCACGGCGTTCGTGCCGGCGCGCTCCATATGAAAACTGACTGGCACCAGATCGTGACGGCAGGCGATGAACTTGCCGTCGATGCGCCGCTCACCGATAAATCATCCATCATCTGCCGCACCGGTATGCTTATGCTCGCGAGCGGAACGGGTGCCTGGCGCGTGCACGATACCATGAATCGAGTCGCCGCCGTACTCGGTGTGACCATCCACGTCGACTTGAGTCTCCTATCGTTTGAGTGTACCTGCATCGAAGATGGCCACTGCTTTAACGAGGTCGTCAGCCTGCCCACAACGGGCGTCAATACCCATCGCATTTGGATGATGGAGAGTTTCCTCAAGGAAATCGAGACCTATGGTCGTCGCTTCACGGTGCACGAGTATCACGAGATGCTCAAGACCGTTGAGAGTTCAAAACCTGATTACGCGCCTTGGCAACAGGGCCTTGCGGCGGCCTGCGCCTGTGGCGCCTTTGTCTTTTTACTTGGTGGCGGTCCTATTGAGATGGCATGCGCGTTCGTGGGCGCGGGTGTCGGCAACTTTGCCCGCTCCCATATTCTCGGGCAAGGCCTTGGTCAGTTCAGCGCGCTGACGACCGGTGTTGCGCTCGCTTGCGTTTCGTATCTGCTGGCATTGCTCGGCCTTGGCCAGGTCATACCGGGGGCAATGTCGCACCAAGAAGGCTATATCGGCGCCATGCTCTTTGTGATTCCCGGCTTTCCGCTCATTACGGCAGGCCTCGACATCGCTAAGCTCGACATGCGAAGCGGTATCGAGCGCCTTTCATATGCCGTATCGATTATTGTGATGGCGACGCTCGTAGGTTGGATGGTTGCCGAGTGTGTTGGCCTGGCGCCGGACGACTTTGCGCCGCTCGGCCTTTCGCCGCTTGCTCTTACGCTCCTGCGCGTGGTGATGAGCTTCGTTGGCGTATTCGGCTTCTCGGTGATGTTCAACAGCCCGGTAAAGATGGCCGCGGCAGCTGGGCTGATCGGCGCCGTGTCCAATACCCTGCGTCTGACCCTTGTCGATGCGCCGACGATGATTCCCTTCCTGGGCCTCAGCACGGGAATGCCTCCCGAGGCAGCAGCGTTTATCGGCGCGCTGGTATCGGGCCTGCTGGCAAGCTTGGCCGAAGTCAAGCTCACCTACCCGCGCATCGCCCTCACGGTGCCTTCGATTGTCATTATGGTGCCCGGTCTGTATCTCTATCGCTCTATGTATTACATGTGCACCTTCGACACAGTCAATATGCTCGGCTGGTTTGTGCGTGCAGTGCTCATCGTAGCGTTTCTGCCCGTTGGGCTGGGTGTGGCGAGAACTCTCACCGACCCCCGCTGGCGCCATACCAGCTAATTGGTACAAGGGGGACAGGTTACTTTGCACCAAATGAGTTGCGGTGAAATAGGGACTGAATTGCTGCTTAAAGGGTCAAAACAGTCCGTATTCCACCGCAACTTATGGGGTCGGGGGATTATCGGTGCCCTGCATCTTCATAAACCCAACGCTTACGAAGCGTATGCGTTTCGTGCTAGGCTGGTTCCACCACATAAGTAGTCGCAGACGCGCGTAACACGGGCGGGCGAGATGAAGTCTCAGTAACTCCATCTCGCCCGCCCGTTTTTGTTGGCGGCGCCGCGACGCAACACGGAAAGGAATCTGCCCTTCATGCCTATCAACAAACGAGAAAGCCTGCTGTTCACCTTTATCATGTGCTTTTGCATGGTGCTCTGGATGAGCGTCTACAACGTTGCCCTGCAGCACGGGGCCATCAACGGCGAGGTCGTTGCCGCTGCGTGGCTCGGCTTCCCCGTTGCCTACATTTTTGCCATGTGCTGCGACTGGTTCGTCGCCAGCCCGCTCGCCAAGGGTTTCGCCTTTAAGTACTTGGTCACGCCGGGCAAGAGCTCGCCGCTTGCCATGACGCTCGCCGTCAGCTCCTGCATGGTCGTTCCCATGGTCATCATCATGTCGCTTTACGGCGCGTGCGAGGGTCTGACGCACATGCCCGGCGGCATCCTTGCGAACCTGTATTCCGTGCCCGCGATCTGGATGATCAACATCCCGCATAATTTTGTGCTGGCGCTGCCGTGGAACCTTTTGGTAGCCGGTCCGATTTCCCGCTTCGTCTTCCGTCGCGCCTTCCCTGTGGGGACGGTTTTCGAGGAGGAGCATGCCGAGCTCTTGGAGCAGGCTATGGCTTCTGAGTGCGAGTAGCTCGCTTAGGGACCTGCTGAGCGCGGGCGACTTGCTTGGTTGGAGCCCTAAGCGTGGATAGCTCGCTCGGCGACATCGCGGGCGCGAGCGGTGCGCATGACCTGAGGGCCCGTGCTGCTCCGTTGCCCGACGTGCTAGCGCGCAGACAATCTGTTGGTGCATTCGGCGGCTGCTGAAGCGTTTCGGCAGCCGCTTTTTATACGGAGTTTAAATACAACAGTCTGTTGTATTACGTAGAGTGGTATATCTCTAGCAGGAAAAATGCGAGAGACGGAGCATTATGGCGTTGCTAGTAGGACTGGACGTAGGGTCGACGACGACCAAAGTTTACGCGATGCACGAGGATATGACCGAGGCGTGGTGGGGATATCGCCGCCACGGGGCGTGTCAGGCAGCGAGCGTGCGCGCCATGCTCGGCGAGCTCGCCGAGCGCTTTCCCCATGAGTCGCTGCGCGTTGCGGTGACCGGCTCGGGTGCGCGCGATATCGCGACCGCGCTGGGCGCCTCGTACGTTCAGGAGGTGGTCGCCAACGCGCTCGCGATCAGCAGGTTCTATCCGCAGACGCGCTGCGCCATCGAGCTGGGCGGCCAAGACGCCAAGATGATCTTCTTCCGCGCCAACGATAAGGGAGACATCGAGGTTGCCGACATGCGCATGAACGGCTCGTGCGCAGGCGGTACCGGTGCATTTATCGACGAGATGGCAAAGCTCATGGGGGTCGGCACCGAATCGGGCGAGTTCGAGCAGCTCGCAAGCCGGGGAACGACCGTCCACGAGGTCTCGGGCCGCTGCGGCGTGTACGCAAAGACCGATATCCAGCCGCTGCTCAACGAGGGCATTCCTACCACCGACCTGGCGCTTTCGGCGCTTCACGCGGTCGCCCGCCAAACGATCGGCGGTCTGGCCCAGGGTATCGACATCGAGCCGCCGGTAATCTTCGAGGGCGGTACGCTCGCCTACAACCCCACGCTGGTCCGCGTGTTCCGGGAGCAACTGAATCTATCGGACGATCAGGTTATCGTCCCGCGCGATCCGCAGATCATGGTCGCGCGCGGTGCCGCCCTGTCGCTGACCGACATGTTCGCATCGTCCCAACCGATCGACCTTCCCGACGCTTTTGTCCGGCTGGATAAGCTCGAGACGGTCGCGCCCGCAAGCGGGGAGGGACGTCTTGCCCAGCCCTTTTTTGCCACACCTGCCGAGCAGGAGGATTTTACGGCACGCCATGGCAAAGAGACGCCGGCAAAGGGTCCGGATGCGTATGCGCCCGGAGAGACGGTGCGTGTGGCGCTCGGTATCGATTCGGGGAGCACGACGACCAAGTTCGCCCTGGTCGATGAGGCGGGTGAGCTTGTCGATTCGTTCTACGCGTCTAATAACGGCAGACCGCTCGACGTCGCCCAACAGGGTCTTGTCAGCTTGAAGAACCGCTGGGAGACAGCGGGAGTCACGCTTGCGATCGATGCCGTGGGCACCACGGGATACGGCGAGGAGCTTTTCGCGCGCGCGTTCCACGCCGACTACCATACGGTCGAGACGGTCGCGCACGCCCGCGCCGCGTGCGCATGCGTTCCCGATGCGACCTTCGTGCTCGACATCGGCGGACAGGATATGAAGGCCATCTGGCTCAACCACGGCGTGCTGACCGATATCGTCGTCAACGAGGCGTGCTCTGCGGGCTGCGGCTCGTTCCTCGAGGGTTTTGCCAAAAACCTCGGAATAGCCGTTGAGGATATCGCGACCGAGGCATTTTCGTCCAAAGCCCCCGCCGTTCTCGGCAGCCGCTGCACGGTGTTCATGAACAGCAGCGTCGTTTCCGAGCAGCGGCGCGGTAAGGGTCCGGGCGACATCATGGCCGGTCTCTGCCGTTCGATTATCGAGAACGTGTTCACCAAGGTCATTCGCGTTTCAAATCTCAACCGTCTGGGCGACAAAGTCGTCGTCCAGGGCGGCACGTTCCGAAACGACGCGGTGCTGCGCGCATTCGAGCAGTATCTGGGCAAACCCGTCACGCGTGCGCCCCACCCGGGGCTGATGGGCGCTATCGGTATCGCCCTGCTCGCGCGCGAGGAATGCCGCAAGGGCGACGCCGGCACGTCGTTTATCGGGCTCGATGCCGTGGAGCGCTTCGAGCATCGCGAGTTCGGCGGCGTTACCTGCCGTCGGTGCAACAACCGCTGCCAGCGCGCGGTCGTGGCATTTGGCGACGGCTCGCTTTACGTCACGGGCAATCGCTGCCCGCGCGGCGGCGCCATCTCATGGGATGAGCTCGTGCGCGAGGTTCCCGCGGCGGAGGAGCTGCGTCCGCAGGGTGCTTGCGAGGCACAGGCACCCGGCACGGGGCGCGACCGGACCGCGGCTGCCCCCAATCTCTTTGTCGACCGCGAGAAGCTGCTGTTCGAGTCGTACCCCACGGTTCCCGTCTGCGGGGGGCGCGATGTCACGATCGGCATTCCCCGTGTGCTCGAGTTCTGGGACACCATGCCGTTCTGGTCGACGTTCTTCAGCACGCTCGGCTTTAAGGTGCGCGTCTCGGGACGCAGCACCAAGGCGATGTACGAGCGCGGTCTGGCGCACGTCACATCCGACACCGTGTGCTTCCCGGCCAAGCTCGTCCACGGGCACATCCGCAATCTCGTCGACGCCGGCGTCGACCGCATCTTCATGCCCATCATCACGACGGTGCCCACCGAAAACACCGCCTCTACCAGCGAGTGGATGTGCGCCGTCGTAAAGGGATACCCCTACGTGATGCGCAATTCCGATAACCCGGAGGAGCGTTTCGGCGTTCCGTTCGATACGCCGCTGTTCCACTGGTACGACGAGGGCGACCGAAACCGCCAGCTCAAGGCGTGGTGCAAGGAGACCTTCGATATCGATGCCGACCTGGTTGCCAAGGCGACCGAGCAGGCGGACCGCGCGCAGCAGACGTTTGAGAGCCAGCTGCAGCTGCGCGGCAGGCAGGTGCTCGAGAACGTGCGCGAGGACGGCGGCTACGCGGTGGTGATCGCTTCGCGCCCGTACCACAACGACCCGCTGGTCAACCACGGGCTGCCCAAGCTCTTCTCTGAGCGCGGCATCCCCGTGCTGACGCCCGATGCGGTGCCGGGGGTCTGCAACGTCGATCTTTCCAACAGCCGCATCGACATCGTGAACAACTACCATGCGCGCATGCTGTCGTGCGCGGTCATCGTCGCATCGACGCCCGAGCTCGAGCTCGTGCAGATGGGCAGCTTCGGCTGCGGCCACGATGCGTATCTCACCGACGAGATCGCGCGCATGATGGGCGAGATGGGCTCCAAGGTTCCGTTGATGATCAAGCTCGATGAGAGCGACGTCGCCGGTCCCATGGGCATTCGCGTGCGTTCGTTTATCGAGTCGGTCAACCGTCGTCGCGCGGAGGAGCGTGCCGAGGGCGCCCGGGTGCACGCGGTCCATCCGCTCGACGACCCGTATAAGGTCAAGTACACCAAGCGCGACCGGCACGACAAGATCGCGCTGGTCCCCAACACCTCCCATGCGTTCTGCAGGCTCATGACCGCGGCGATGCGCAATCAGGGCGTGCGCGCCGAGGCCCTTGATATCGGGCGCGAGGATGCCATCCGCCTGGGCAAACGCTATGTGCACAACGACATCTGCTTCCCCGCGCAAATCGTGATCGGCGAGGCGCTCGCGGCACTCGAGAGCGGTAAGTACGACCCGCACGACGTCGCCGTGGTGACTGGCAAGTATATCGGCGACTGCCGCCTGACGCACTACATGCCCCTGCTGCGCCGCGCGCTCGACGACGCGGGATACGACTATGTCCCGGTGCTCACCAACGACGACGTCGATGCCCACAATGCGCATCCGGGCTTCAAGCTCGGCCTTGGCCCGAGCATCCAGATCGCCTACGGTCTTCCCATGATCGATGCCCTCGAGGCCATGCTTAGGCGCATCCGTCCCTACGAGCTCGAGAAGGGCGCGGCGGACGCTGCGTTCGACCGCGCGCTCGATGAGGTTATCGAGGGCATGGAGCGCTCCGGGCTGAGAGGCCAGGCGACGGGCTTCAAACGCGCGCTTGCGATCATGGACGCCGTTCCGTACGACCGCTCGAACCCGCATCCGACTGTTCTCATCGTGGGCGAGTACCTGCTCAATTTCCATCTCGGCGCCAACCACGAGATCGAGCGCTACCTCGAGGACAACGGGCTCGAGGTCATCGAGGCGCGCATGACCGACGTGATCCGCAAGACCTATTTCTACAAGCATGCGCAGTCGCGCGAGTTCCACGTCGACCTGTCGCTGCCCGAAAAGGCCTGGTACGCCACGGCGGACAACCTGTTCGAGCTCGCGCACGACCGTTGCGACCGCCTGGGCGCGGCGAGCCCGCTCTACGAGCCGCCGACGCGCATGCCCGAGCTCGTGCGCGCGAGCGATAAGATCCTGCACCATACGTTCGATGCGGGCGAGGGCGTGCTGATTCCGGCGGAGATCCTCGAGCACGCCAAGCGCGGCTGCCGCAACTTCGTTATCCTGCAGCCGTTCGGGTGTCTGCCCAACCATGTCGTGGGGCGCGGGCTCATCCATGCGCTCAAGGAGCAGTATCCCACGGCGCAGTTCCTGCCGCTCGACTACGATCCCGACGTGAGCTTCGCCAACGTGGAGAACCGTCTTCAGATGCTCATCATGAACGCCAAGGCGCAGGGGTGCGGTGAGGCGCATGGCGAGACCGCGTAAGGACGCCGATGCGCCCGATGCACGTACCCGTATCATCGAGGCGTTTTGGGAGCTCATCGAGAACAACAGCATCTTCGAGCTGTCGGTTGGCGAGGTGACCCGCGCCGCCCAGTGCAATCGCGGAACGTTTTACTACTATTTTCACGATTTCGATGAACTCGTCGCCATCGCCATAGCCCAGCTGCTGCAGGATAACGAGCTCATCACCGATGCCCTCTGGCATTTTTCGAGCGAGGGCGACCTTTCGGCGTTCGACCGGCGCGACGTCCGCTGCCTGCTGCGGCGCATCGTCATCACCATGAGGGCGGGTGCCGCCGAGCAGGTCGTGCAGGGCATCCATACGATCATCATCGACCGCGTGAGAGAGATCGTCCACCCCGACGGAGAAGAGCTCAAGGCAGATTCGAGCTTTGCGGTGGGCTTTCTGGTCTCGGGCATCATGGGCTTTGTGATGGCGGTCGGCTTTGCCCGGGAGGGCGGCGAGGAGATAGACCTCGAGCAGCTGGGGGACAGCGCGTGCGCGTACCTGAGGGCGGTCGCCATGCAGACGGTGGAAACGGTCGCGCAAGTCGAGGGCGTCGATACATCCGAGCTGCTCGAACGCGTCTCCAAGGAGGCCGATGCCTATCGCGCATCGCGTGCGACGAGTCCCGACGTGGTGAAAGACGCCTAGGGTTTCTCTTGCGGGGCGCCTGTCGCGCATCGCGCGGTGAGTCCCGCGATGCGGTCATAACCTGCATTCATGTGAGCCGGGTTTATAGATATTCCTCCAGCTGTTAACATAGACAACCTGTGGGTAAAGAGACAAAAGCGCCGCCGACGGGCGGGCGTTTTGATTTCGATGAACTCATGTAAGGAAACGAGCATGTTAGATAGATTTACCGATCGAGCGCGCAAGGTCATGTCGATGGCCAAACAGGAGGCGCTCGATCTTCATTCAAATAAGGTGGGCACCGAGCACCTGCTGCTCGCGCTTGCCAAGGAGGACGAGGGCATTGCCGCCGAGGCGCTGCGTTCGCTCGACATCTCCTACGATGACATCATGGATACTCTCAAAGAGGTCCAGACCACGGTTCCCGAGCCCAGTGAGGAGACCGAGGCGGCCAAGCTCGCCTTTACGCCGCTCGTCATTAGCGTGATGGAGCGTTCGTTCCGCGTGGCGCGTGAGAACAACCAGACCTACGTGTCGACCGAGCACTTGCTGATCGGCATCGTCGAAGAGGGCAACGGCATGGCCATGGACATCCTCATGCGCCTGGGTGTGTCGTCCGCCTCCATCAAAAAGGCTATCGAGAAACTCACCGCCAAGGACCAGGACAAGAAGCGTCCGCTCGCCGGCGCCGGTGCCGGTCGTCCCGGTGCGGGCCTGCCGTTCTTTAGCGGCTCGGATGCCTCTCAGCAAAAGGGGAGTGGCACCGATACGCTTAAGCAGTTCGCGACCAACCTCACACAGAAGGCGCGCGACGGCGAGCTCGACCCTGTAATTGGTCGCGAAAAGGAAGTCCAGCGTATGATGGAAATTCTTTCGCGCCGCACCAAGAACAACCCGCTCATTCTGGGCGACCCCGGCGTGGGCAAGACGGCCATTGTCGAGGGCCTAGCTCAGCAGATTGCAGCCGGCAACGTGCCCGAGAACCTCATGAACCAGAATATCTGGACGCTCGACCTGCCGGGCCTCGTGGCGGGTGCCAAGTATCGCGGCGAGTTTGAGGAGCGCCTCAAGAACGTGATCCAAGAGGCCACCGAAGCCGACGACGTCATCCTGTTTATCGACGAGATGCACACCATCATCGGTGCCGGTTCTGCCGAGGGCTCCATCGACGCGAGCTCCATGCTCAAGCCCGTGCTCGCGCGCGGCGCCTTCCAGATTATCGGCGCCACCACGGCCGAGGAATTCCGCAAGTACCTCACCAAGGACCCGGCTTTCGAGCGTCGCTTCCAGACCATCGATGTCGAGGAGCCGAGCGTCGAGGACACGGTCAAGATCCTGACCGCGCTCAAGCCGCGCTACGAGGAGCATCACCATGTGCGCTATACGCAGGGTGCTATCGAGGCTGCCGCGAACCTTTCCAACCGCTACATCCAGGATCGCTTCCTGCCCGATAAGGCCATCGACCTCATTGACGAGGCCGGTGCCCGCGCTCGCATCGCCGCGAATCGCGCGCCCGAGCCGGTGCGTGAGGCCGAGCATCGCGTGGAGGAGCTTAAGGCCGCCGCGCAGGAGGCCACCGAGAGCGACGACATGAACAAGGCCGCCGAGATCACCGAGCAACAGAAGGCCGCCGAGATTGAGCTCGCCGAGGCCAAGGCCGCCTGGACCGCCGAGCTCGACGCCAGCCCGCTCACCATCGATGTGAGTCAGATCGCCGATATCGTGTCCGTGACTTCGGGCGTGCCGGTGTCCTCGCTTACCGAGAGCGAGAGCCGTCGCCTGCTGCAAGCCGAAAGCGTGCTCAAGACGCGCATCATCGGTCAGGATGAGGCTGTCGAGGCAGTTGCCAAGGCCGTGCGCCGCAGCCGCTCACCCCTCAAGGATCCGCGTCGCCCCGGCGGCAGCTTTATCTTCCTTGGTCCCACTGGCACGGGCAAGACCGAGCTCGCCAAGACGCTCGCCGAGTACCTCTTTGGCAGCAAGGATGCGCTCATCAGCTTCGACATGTCCGAGTTCGGTAGCGAGTTCGAGGTCTCCAAGCTCATCGGTAGCCCTCCGGGTTACGTCGGTCACGACGAGGGCGGCCAGCTCACCAAGGCCGTTCGTCGCCACCCGTACTCGGTCGTGCTGTTCGACGAGATCGAGAAGGCGCACCCCGATATCTTCAACATCTTGCTGCAGGTGCTGGAGGAGGGCCGCCTGACCGATAGCCAGGGCAAGACGGTCGACTTCCGCAACACCGTGATCATCATGACGTCCAACGTGGGCGCTCGCGAGATTGCGCAGGATGCGAGCGTGGGCTTTGGCACCACCGGCGAGCAGGGCCTCACGTCGAGTGAGATCCGCGGCCGTGCGATGGGCGAGCTCAAGCGCCTGTTCCGCCCCGAGCTGCTCAACCGTATCGACGACATTGTGGTGTTCCAGAAGCTCTCGGGCGAGAATCTCACCAAGATCGCGCACCTGCTGGTGGACGACCTGCGTCAGCGTTTGATTGCCAATGGCATGAACATCAAGCTCACCGATGCGGCCTATGACAAGATCGTGGCCGAGGGCACCGACCTCACCAACGGTGCGCGTCCGCTGCGCCGTGCCATCCAAAAGCTCATCGAGGACCCGCTGTCCGAGGAGCTTCTGGCCGGCGAGTGGGGCGAGGGCGATACCGTCCTGTGCGACGTGGCCGATGGCAAGTTTGTCTTTAGCCACGGCACGGGCGAGATCCCGGCACCGCGTCCGGCGGGCACGCTCGGTGGCGATACCGCTCCGGCGGCACCGCACACCGGCAACGCCGCGCCCGTGAGCGGCGGCGTGACCTCGGGCCCCGGCGGCATGATGCAAGCCGGCTCTGGCGCGCTGTAGGGATTAAACATACCTTGTATAACGGGGGCGTTTCCGATAAGGAGGCGCCCCCGTTTCTGTTGAAATGTGCTTCAATCTGCCGTGCTATACTGAAATTGAGATTCAGTATAGCAAAGGAGTTGATATGCCTACATCAATACTCGACACGCGGCCAGTTCAGATGAACGTGCGTATAGATCGCCAACTCAAAGAGGCTGGGGACGCCGTGCTGGCGCATATCGGCATGACGCCGTCACAAGCTGTGAGGGAGCTGTGGCAGTACTTGACCGAGAACGGTCATATGCCCGTCGCAAAAAAGAATGATGACGAAGTCCTGCCTGACGACATACGATCGAAGGCGAGTTCGTCCCGCGTCTCGGAAGGGGCTGCGTTAATTTCGAATTTTTATGAGCGGTTCTCGATTCAGAGGCCGAGCCCCGATGAAGCCTTTGATTACGACGAGTTATACGATCAAATGATGAGCGAGTGATTCAGCGATTGGATCGAATTATGAGCGGCGTCGGAACGAAACGTGTGCTCAAGCTGCTGATCGACACGAACGTCTGGCTAGATTACTTTCTCGCTCGCACGAATGCGACCAGGCCGATAGTCGAGCTCCTTTCTCGCGCGGCGGAAGCGGAGGATATCGTCCTCTTCTCGTCCTCCCTGTCTGTCAAAGACGTCTATTACATTCTGGGAAGGACGATGAAGGCCGACGCCCGCCGTGAGGGGGCTCTCACTCCCGAAGCCATCGCCGGTGCCGACGAGACAGCGTGGGCGTGCGTTCGCCTGATTCGGCAAAAGTCGATTATTGCCTCGGTCGGTGCAGACGAGGTTTTCGACTCCTTTGTGTTCAAGTATCATCACAACGACTTTGAGGACGACCTGATGCTGGGCGTTGCTAATCGCGTCGATGCCGATTGCGTGGTGACCGAGGACAAAAATCTCATCAAACATACCAATGGTGTATGCATTAATGTTCAACAGGCGTTGAAGTTGGTTGAAGGGTCCAACGTCCCTTCGGCACGGCCCGTCTAACCTGCTTTATCTTGATAAAGTGGCGTTTGCTCGCCGTTAGCCGATGATGCGAGGGCGCTCGGCGTTTTCGACTGGTTTATGCACGCAAAGTCTGGGAATATACAAGTCGCATGTCTTACTGTCTAACCAGTTGCGCCAAGGAGGCACCATGGACTACAAGATTACCGGCTACGAGCCCGCCCAGCTGTTCCATTTCTTTGAGGAGGTCAGCGCGATCCCCCGTGGGTCTGGCAACGAGAAGGGCATCAGCGATTTCCTGGTCGCGTTTGCCAAGGAGCGCGGTCTCGATGTGTATCAGGACGAGGTCTACAACGTCATCATTCGCAAGCCCGCATCTGCCGGCGCCGAGAATGCCCCGACCGTGATGCTGCAGGGCCACATCGACATGGTGTGCGACAAGCTGGGCTCCGTTGAGCACGACTTTACGACCGATGGTATCGACCTGGTCGTCAAGGACGGCGTCCTCACCGCTAACGGTACCACTCTGGGCGCCGACAACGGTATTGCCGTTGCTCTGATGCTCACTGTTCTCGATGACGATTCGATCGTTCACCCCGCCCTCGAGTGCGTATTCACCACCGACGAGGAGACCGGCCTGGTCGGCGCCGAGACGCTCGACAAGTCCCAGATTAGCGCCCGCACCATGATTAACCTTGACTCCGAGGAAGAGGGCGTTGCTACCGTCAGCTGCGCCGGCGGTGTCGTCGTTACCTACACCTGCCCGATCGCGCGCGAGCACAAGACCGGTAGCACCCTCACGCTCGACATCTCCGGCCTGCTGGGCGGCCACTCCGGCAGCGATATCAACCTGGAGCGCGGCAACGGCAACCTCATCATGGCCCGCATCATCGACCGCCTGATGGTTGCCGGCGAGCCCGCCATCGTTAGCTTTAACGGCGGCACCAAGGACAACGCCATCAACCGTGAGTGCAAGGCCGTTCTGGTCTACGCCGACCACGCTGCAGCCGAGGCCGCGGCCCAGATCGCAAAGGGCATCATCGCCGACGTTACTGCCGAGCTCGAGGTCTTCGACCCCGGCTTTACCTGCACGGTTGAGATTGCCGACAACACTGAGGTCGAGGCCATGGACCAGAAGTCCGCGCTTGCCCTCATCCGCGCCCTGCGTCTTGCCCCCAACGGTGTAATCCGCCGCAACGTCGCCACCGACGGCTCCGTCGAGGTTTCCTCCAACATCGGCGTGGTTGCCACCTCTGACGACCAAGTCAAGATCATGCTGTCCCCGCGCTCCTCGATCACCTCGCTGCAGAACGAGTTCAAGGACCGCCTGCAGACGCTGGCCGATGTCCTGGGCTTCGACGCAAAGTTCGAGTTCGAGTATCCCGGCTGGAGCTATGCCGAGCATTCGCCGGTCCGCGACGTCTTTGTCGAGAGCTATCGCGAGCTCTTTGGCTCCGAGCTGCGCATCGAGTCCATTCACGCCGGCCTTGAGTGCGGCCTGTTTGCCGAGGCCCTGCACGGCCTGGACGCCATCGCCGTGGGCCCGACGCTCTCCGATGTCCACACCCCGGACGAGAGCATGGAGCTCGCTTCTGCCGAGCGCTTCTACGAGCTGCTCATCGACGTCCTCAAGCGCCTTGCCGCGTAAAGGTTGCATTAACGGCGATCCAAAACATTTGCTGATGGATTGCAAATGACATTACGAGAGGGGGCACCCGGGCTTTTGCGATGGGTGCCCCCTCTCTTCTTTTGGGAAATGGGAAATTGCGGCCACCTAGCCCATATCCGCCTTGATGAGGTCGAGGGTGCGCTGGCAGTTTTCGCGGACGGGGCCGAGCATATGCTCGCGCAGATCCGCCATGCCGGGCAGGTCGGCGTATTCGTTCATGACCTCTTCAATGCAAATGGGTACCTCGTAGGCGAGGTCCATCATGGTCGCAAAGCAAAACTTCTCGGATAGCCCGGCATCGGTGAGCGCCGCCTCCAGCGCGGGGTCGCCCATACCGTGGTATCGGCGGATAGCGCCTGGACCGATGCGCCCCACACGATTTTCGCCGCCAACGCTCATGGCAAGGCGCGCCCGGCGGCGCATGCGCTCATATGCCAAACCCGACGCGACATCGTACATGGGTGCGAGCGCCGCGTTTGTGCCTTTGCCAAGGATGAGCGAGTAGTTTTTAGCGTGTGCGTCAGGCGCTCCGATAATGGCGTTATAGAACAACATATAGGTAAAAAGCACAAGATTCATGTGGTGGGGGACTGTGTTAATCAGTCGTTCTTGGATGTCTCGTGTAGTTGGTCCTCCGTCGGCGGTGTATTTCTGGCTTGGCAATACACCGAGCGCCTGGCAAAAGTCCTCCTGATGCAGCCTTTCGATATTTCCGCTGCTATTGACCATTCTGTCGTACCGTTCAACGACGAGCGCGGCTTCGTCTTCAAATGTGTAATAGGAGACGTTGGCAGTTGGAATGCCAACACGCCGAGCCGTTTTCATGCAGACGAATTCGTTTAAGGCCTGATGTTTGAACCCAACGACACCATTTTTGAAGATATGGGTAGTGGGGGATGACCCTAGACATTCGCACCATTGGCCATCATGCCAAGCTAGTGCAAATTTGCCTTGATTGCCGCCCAGGGACCAGCTTTCGTTGGAGCCCATCCATGTCTCTCTTTCGTCATCGCGAATTGCTTTGAGCTTGTGAGCGATTTGAGAATTGGTAAGCGGGCGGTATGCCGAGACCCTGCCGCGGGCGGCGTCTAATTGATCGGCTCGACAAAACTGAACGGCCCCCGCGCAGTCAAGACCGATATGGCACAAGAGGGCGACGGGGTTGTTGGATGCAACATCATGCTCGGTGGCAATAGCGCGACGCTGCTCTTGACTGTCGGGCAAAAGGCCAAATAGGAACGGGCGGACGATGTTATGGCCATACGTGCGATTGGAAAGCGGCATTGTTAGCGATAACGGTGCTCCGCGATAGGTTGGGGCGTATGCAAAGCTGCAGAGTCCATGCTCGTCTTGCCGGAGAGTGCCGGCGATTTCGCCACAAATGAGGGTCGCGAGTTCCATCTCTGCCATCTATTTCACAACCTTGCAGCCAAAGGAGAGGTTTGAAGTGCCGGAAAGGCCTTGCTCGGCTGCGATTTGGGCCAGCAAGGCACCATAGGAAGATGGCGTTCCTTGTCGAGTGGGTCGTCTGCCTACGCTTGGCTTTGGCAGGGTATTCGAGTTCGCGATAGGGAGGTTCACTATCGTCGTCGGATGTTCGGAGGGCGATGCGATGGAGTCGTTATCGCTTTGCGCGAAGAGACCCATGCCGAGTGCGTTAAAGACGGTCAGCAACTTGTCGAGTCGAATGCCGGTGGCGTCTCCTAGCTCGAGCGATGCGAGCAGGCGCTCCGAAACACCGGCTTTTTTAGCGAGGGCCGCACGGGTGAGACCCTGAGCCTCGCGTGCCTGGCGCACGTAGATGCCAGCTTGGCGCGGTGTGGTGATGGGAAGGGTATCCACGGCGATCTCCTAACGTGCAGACTTTTGCATATCAGTATGACATGCAAAAATCTGCATGAAAAGGCCTCATGCAAAACTCTGCATGAGGCCTTGCCCGGACGTTTAGTTTTGAAGGGTGTTTTACAGCGCCAAAAAACCCAAGTGTTCCAGCAGAATCTTGAGGCCGATAAGGATGAGCACGACGCCACCCACGATGGTGGCGGGTTTTTCGTAGCGCGCGCCAAAGGTGTGGCCGATCACTACGCCGGCGACGGAGAAGATAAACGTTGTGATGCCTATAAGCGATACAGCGGGCACGATGTCGACCGAGAGCGCGGCAAATGAGATGCCCACGGCTAGGGCGTCGATTGAGGTGGCGATAGCGAGGATCAGGTACTCGACCAGGTCAATCTTTTCGGCATCCTTGCCGTCGCCTTCATCCTTGTCCTCGGTAAAGGCCTCCCACAGCATTTTGCCGCCGATAAAGGCGAGCAGGATAAAGGCGATCCAGTGGTCGATGGGGCCGATGATGCCCATAAACTGGCTGCCAAGCGCCCATCCGATTACGGGCATGCCGGCCTGGAAGCCGCCAAAGAACAGGCCGAGCACTACGGCGACCTTAAGGTTGATCTTTTTCATGCCGAGACCCTTGCAGATGGAAACGGCAAAGGCGTCCATCGAAAGGCCAACGGCGAGCAGCACGAGCTCGGCGAGTCCCATAGTCTGGCTCCCTCTCTGCGGGCGAACCCGCGTGTACTTCTGGCAGGGGAGCAACAAAAAAGACCCGTGGCGTACGCATTGCGCGCACAGCCACGAGTCTCGTTCATTAAGGCAAGCCAGGCCGCATCGGCCAGTGTGTTGACTTACCGCGCCACCGGAGGCGAATCCGGTCACGCGACTACTCCCTCATTTATGCGAATCCCGATGCTACCACATAAGCAGCCCATTTGGGTTGGGCTCTCAGCTGTGTTCGCTCATTCTGTAAGCATCGTATTTCGCAAGCGCCGCGGGGACAAACCGTGAGAAACTATTTAGCGTTTATGGAGCGTATACGATGGGAGCGATGCCTTGGATAAGAACGAGCTGCAAAAGCGTATGGAACAGGCCATCCGCCTGACGGCACCTGGTCAGCCGATCCGCACCGCCCTCGACATGATCATCGCCGGTCACCTGGGCGCCCTTATCTGCGTCGGCGACACCGAAAACGTGCTCGCTGCCGGTAACGACGGCTTCCCGCTCAACATTTCGTTCACCTCGAACCGTCTGTTCGAGCTCTCCAAGATGGACGGTGCCATCGTCATCGACGGCGACCTCACCCAGATCCTGCGCGCCAACTTCCACCTCAATCCCGATCCCTCGCTTGCCACGAGCGAGACGGGCATGCGTCACCGCACCGCCGCTCGCATGTCGGTGCTCACCGATGCCATCGTGATCTCGGTCTCGGCCCGTCGTGCCGTCGTTAACGTGTACGTTCACGGCAAGAGCTACGAGATCCAGCCCGTCACCACCATCATGAGCTCGGTCAACCAGCTCGTCGCCACGCTCCAGACCACCCGTCAGTCGCTCGACCGCTCCCTGCTGCGCCTGACGGCCCTCGAGCTCGACGACTACGTTACGCTCGCCGACATTACCGGTATTTTCTCGAGCTTCGAGATCATGCAGCAGGCAAAGACCGAGCTTAAGGATTGCATCGTCAAGCTGGGCAACCAGGGCAAGCTCGTGCAGATGCAGCTCGAGCAGCTCGCCGGTTCCAGCATGGATACCGAATACGACCTGATGATCCGCGACTACGCGAGTGATTCCTCCGAGGCAAACGCCGAGAAGATTCGCGCAGAGCTCGCTCGCATGACGCCTAAGGACCTGTCCGACCCGCAGCATGTGGCGGCAGTTCTGGGCTATGACGACCTGGACGAGGACTCCGTCATGACGCCGCTGGGCCTGCGCACGCTTTCGCGAGTGTCCGTTGTGCGCGACGGCGTGGCCGAGAAGATCGTCGACGAGTACGGCTCGCTGCAGGAGCTCATGGACGATATTAGCGAGGATCCGGAGCGCCTGGGCGACTTTGGCGTCAACAACCCTGCCATTCTTGCGGACTCGCTGTACCGCATGAAGGGCACCAAACAGGGGAACGCATAATGGCGCCCGTATGCGCCGTGGTCGTTGCCGGCGGCAGTGGTCAGCGCTTTGGAAATCCCGGCGGCAAGCAGCTCGTTAACGTGGCGGGCCGTCCGCTCATGAGCTGGTCCATCCGCGCGTTCGATCGTAGCGATAAGGTCGGCCACATCGTCGTGGTTTGTCCTGCCGAGCGCCGTGCCGAGATGCGCCGCCTGGCCATCGACCCGTTTGACTATGACACGCCCATCAGCTTTGCCGATGCCGGCGATACCCGTCAGGATTCCACTCGTGCCGGCGTGCATGCGGTTCCGGCGGGCTTTGAATACGTTGCCATCCACGATGGCGCTCGTCCGCTCATTACGACCGAGGCCATCGACCACGCTATCGACGTGCTCATGGGCGACCGCTCGCTCGACGGTGTCGTGTGCGGTCAGCCCGCGATCGACACGCTCAAGATCGTCGACGGCGATAATATCGTCGAGACGCCGCCGCGCGAGCTCTATTGGGCCGCGCAGACGCCGCAGATTTTTAGCGTCGACGCCATGAAGCGCGCTCACGCCGCTGCTATCGCCGAGGGCTTTATCGGTACCGACGATTCATCACTGGTCGAGCGCATGGGCGGGCGCGTCCGCTGTGTCCAGAGCCCGCGCGATAACCTTAAGGTGACGGTGCCCGAGGACCTGCGTCCCGTAACCGCGATTCTGCTCGGTCGCATGGCCGAGGGAGAGGACCTTCCCCATGTTCAGTAACCTGCGCATTGGCCACGGCTACGACGTCCACCGTTTGGTGGAGGGGCGTCGATGTATCATCGGCGGGGTCGACATTCCCTACGAGCGCGGCCTGCTGGGCCACTCGGATGCCGATGTGCTCGCGCACGCCTTGGCCGACGCCATTCTGGGCGCCTGCCGCGGGGGAGACATCGGCAAGCTATTCCCCGACACCGATCCTGCCTACGAGGGTGCTGATTCGATGGTGCTGCTCGCTCGCGTGATGGACTACGCGCGCGAGCTGGGCTTTGAGTTTGTCGATGCCGATTGCACCATTGCCTGCCAGCAACCTAAGATCACCCCGCACCGCGATGCCATGCGCGCCAACCTTGCCCATGCCCTGGGCGTTGACGTCGAAAACGTGGGCGTCGCCGCCACTACGACCGAAAAGCTCGGTTGGGAAGGCCAGGGCGAGGGAATCGGCGCCTGGGCCGTCTGCCTGCTACAGAAAACCGTTAAGGAGTAACGAATGCGTATCTACAACAGCGCTACCCATAAAAAGGAAGAGTTCCAGCCCATCGAGTCCGGCAAGGTCCGCATGTACGTGTGCGGCCCCACGGTCTACGACAACATCCACATCGGCAATGCCCGCACGTTCATCAGCTTCGATGTGATTCGACGCTGGCTCATCGCAAGCGGCTACGAGGTTACGTTCGCCCAGAACCTCACCGATGTCGACGACAAGATCATCAAGCGCGCCAACGAGCAAGGCCGTACGGCTGCCGAGGTCGCGACGGAGTTCTCCGACAAGTTCATCGGCGTCATGCGTGCCGCCAACGTGCTCGATCCCGATGTGCGCCCCCGTGCCACCAAGGAGATCGGTCCTATGATCGCCATGATCAAGACGCTTATCGAGCAGGGCCACGCTTACGCAGCCGATAACGGCGATGTGTACTTTGCCGTGCGCAGCGATCCCAACTATGGTCAGGTCTCGGGCCGCAACATCGACGATCTTATGGTTGGCGCGCGCATCGAGGAGAACGAGGACAAGAACGACCCGCTCGATTTTGCCCTGTGGAAGGCCGCCAAGCCGGGCGAGCCCAGCTGGCCGAGCCCCTGGGGCGAGGGCCGTCCCGGTTGGCACACCGAGTGTGCCGCCATGGTGCACCGCTACCTGGGCACTCCGATTGACATCCACGGCGGCGGCTCCGACCTTGCTTTCCCGCATCACGAGAACGAGTGCGCCCAGGCCACCTGCGCCTGGCACCAGGGCTTCTCCAACACCTGGATGCACACGGGCATGCTGCTGGTAGACGGCGAGAAGATGTCCAAGTCGCTCGGCAACTTCTTTACGCTGGCCGAGGTCCTCGAGCAGCACTCCGCTGCCGCCCTGCGCCTGCTGATGCTGCAGACGAGCTATCGCTCGCCGCTCGACTTTTCTTGGGAGCGCCTGGAGGGTGCCGAGAACTCACTCACGCGTATCGCCGGTACGGTCGAGAACCTGCGCTGGGCCGCGAACCATGCGACGGCCGATGCCGATGCGGCTGCCGCCGAGGCATTTGCCGCCAAGGCCGCTGAGACTCGTGCTGCCTTTAAGGAGTGCATGGACGACGACTTTAACACCGCTGGTGCCATGGGTGCCGTCTTTGGCTTTGTGACCGAGTGCAACCAGTACTTGGAGCAGGCGGGCGACGCAGCCGACAAGGCCGCCGCGCTTGCCGCCGCCGACACGCTGGCCGAGCTGCTCGATACGCTTGGCGTCGAGCTCCCCGAGACCAAGGTCGACCTGCCGCTGGGTCTGCTAGGCGTTGCCGCCGGCCTGGTCGCCTACACGGGCGACGACGTGGACGAGGCTGCTGCCAAGATTCTCGAGGCCCGCGCCGAGGCCCGCGCCGCCAAGAACTGGGATCTGGCCGATGCCATCCGCGACCAGCTCAAGGACCTGGGCCTTACCATTGAGGATACGGCCGCGGGCACTCGTATTAAGAGTCTCTAGTATTTGTCGACCGTTCGAGGTGCGGCAGATTGCCTTGAAAGAGAAGGGCATAGACCTGGTGGTCATGCCCGACGATTGAAAGGCAAGGTGCCGTGGTTCGGACGGTCGATTCTTGTTCGTTATCTATTTAAGGAGGCCGCTTTATGGCCGACAATCGCAAGCGTGCGCCTCGTGGCGGCAAACAGGCTGCTTCTGGCTCGCGTCCGGGTCGCCGCAACGACCGCACTGCCGCTCCCAAGGGCCAGCGCGAGCGCTCCCAAGCCCAGGCTGCACGTCCGCAGCGAGATCGCAACCGCGACAACGTTCAGGTCCCCAAGGGCGAGTTTATCGAAGGTCGCCGTGCTGCCGCCGAGGCGCTGCGTACCGGCTTTCCCGTCAAGTGCGCGCTCATTGCCGAGGGCGGGGAGCGCGATGCCGCCCTGTCTCGTCTGGTCGATGACCTCAACGCCGCGGGCGTCCGCATTAAGCATGTGCCGCGCGCGCAGCTCGATGCGCTGTCGAGCCATGGCGCTCACCAGGGCATTGCGCTCGAGGTTGGTAACTTCCCTTACGCTGATGTTGCCGATATCCTCGACCGCGCGGGCGACGGTCCGGCGCTTGTCGTTGTGCTCGACCATGTGACCGACGACGGCAACTTTGGTGCCATCGTGCGCTCCGCCGAAGTCGTGGGCGCGGCGGGCGTCATCATTGCCAACAAGCGCGCTGCCGGCGTGACCGTTGGCAGCTACAAGACTTCCGCCGGCGCCGTCATGCACCTGCCTATCGCGCAGGTTCCCAATATCGCCCGTGCGCTCGATGACCTCAAGGCCGCTGGCTTTTGGGTGGGCGGTGCTTCCGAGCACGCCGAGGGCAGCTGCTGGGATGCTCCCTTCGAGGGCCGCGTGGCACTCGTCATGGGCTCCGAGGGCGACGGCATCTCGCGCCTGGTGCTTGAGAAATGCGACTTTTTGACCAAGCTTCCCCAGCGCGGCATGACCGAGAGTCTCAACGTGGCCCAGGCGACAACGGCGCTGTGCTTTGAGTGGCTGCGCCGCAATGCCGGCGAGCTCATGGGGGAGGAGTAGCGCATGTCCAAGAAGAACCGCGCCAAGTCCAAGGCCAAGCGCTTTGGCGAGGGCTCGGCCAAGCCGATTGTTTCGGCTGCGACCTATGGCGTGGGCGGCAATGCGTTTGCGCAGGCTATCGCCGACCCAGTCTCGACGGTGCACTCCAATAAGCCTGAGCTGCTGGTGGTCGACGGTTACAACGTGATCCACTGCACGCCGCGCTACGAAAAGCTCGTGTACGACCATTCCGACGATCCGTATTCCAGCGACGTTCACGATATGGCGCGCACCGCGCTCATCAACGATGTTGCGGCGTTTGCCCAGGGCCGCTACGAGGCCGTGATCGTGTTTGACGGTGCGGGCAATATCTCCAGCGAGCGCCCCAACCTGCCGGCCCGTGGCGTGCGCATCGAGTTTTCGCCGACGGGCGTATCGGCCGATACCGTGGTGCAGAAGCTCTGCATCGAGGCACGCGAGGAAGGCCGCGCGTGCTCCGTGGTGTCGAGCGACGGTACGATTCAGGCCGTCGTCATGGGCAAGGGTGTCACGCGCATATCGAGCCGCATGCTGGTGGACGAGATCAAACAGATCGATAACGACGTTCACGAGGCAGAGGAAGCTCCGCAGATCAAGATGACCCTGGGCAGTCGCCTAAGTCCCGATGCGCTGGCCAAGCTCAAGGCGTTGCGCGGGAGGTAGGGGATTGTCCATAGAGACCCGTTTCCCAATTGGCCAGCCCGTTGATTTGTAATCAATGGGCTGCGGGCTTACCGTCGCCAAAACGAATAGTTTTTGGTTCTGGCGAACAGATAAAACTATTCGTTCTGACGAAGGGTTTTGAGATGTGGTCGGTCAAAGGGTCTGTTGCGCCTCGTCCGCAATTCCTTTATTCTTAACTGGCTTCGCGTGAAAGCGCCAAGTGTGCCAGTGTGGCGCAACGGTAGCGCAACTGATTTGTAATCAGTGGGTTGCAGGTTCGATTCCTGTCACTGGCTCCATTAACAAAAGCGCAGGTCAGAGCTTGTTTTCTCTGGTCTGCGTTCTTGTTTTTAGGATGCTGTGTGCAACAGGCTGTGCAACGGCGTGTGCAATAAAACGGGTTTTAACTCTTCAAAATTGAAATGCGTATTCACAATCTCGTCACGTTTAGAACGTCTTGTCGATGTTATTCGGAATCGAAACCCCGTGCTTTCCGATCCATCCGGCGTATAGCTTGTCTCTCTGCTTGAACCATGCGACGCGCATGTTCCTCATGCGCTTTTGTGCAATATGATTTCTGTTTCTTAGTCGTCCTCCTCGGTTTTGACTGCTCCTTCTTCGCGGCCTCTGGGCTTGTAAGTGCGTGCATCGTTTGCTGACGGATCTTGTAGGGACGTTTGCAGAGTTCACAAGAACGCCAGGCTTGATTGCTCTGAAGATATTCCAGAAGCTGCGCAGTAAATGCCCTGGTAAGACTCCCCGCAAATTGTTTTTCAGGTTCCAGGTCTATTTTTGCCAGTTTTAGAAGAGTGCGATCAAGGATGATGCGGTGATTTTCGGGATAAGGATGCAGAGCGAGATCCAGAAAGGCGGCGAGGGGCGCTTCGAGCGATTCCAAGTAACGAGAGGCGACAATTCTTGCAGCGATGACATTCGGTTGTAAATCGTGCTCATTAATCTTTGAATTGATTTCTACGGGCAACTGACAAGCGACGGAAAGCTGGCCGAAGTGTTTCATGACGCTCTTGTTATTAGGCAATTTGGTCAGCAGCTTAATTGTCATGTCATAAGCCTTTGGCCCAAACGCAGATTTACACGCGAAGAGAAGCGCTGCGACTTGCATGATAGATATGGTAGAAAGCAGGTCATCCATCAGAATGACTTGCTCGTTATTCTTCCTTATACCCTGAATCAGGTTTGCCGCTTCTGTACCAGCTGAACCGTCGCGTCCTTTGTAGTGATTAAACAACGATAAATCAAAGGCGTCTCTGATTTCGACACTTCTTTGTGAACCGTCTAGTGCGTCTTGCCATTTTTCAAAGCCGTCACCTATCGGATTGTCAGAGAACTCATCGTTAGAGATATATCGTTTTTCAACCCGCTCAAACTCTCCGGCGTAGGGTGAAACGGGGAGACCGTAGGCTTCGATGAAACGTTTGACTTCACCGAAGTCACTCGTATCTAAATTGAGTAGGGCACCCGTTGCAAAGCCGTCTGGAAGACCGTATGCCTTGGCTCCGGCTTTGCAAAGGAACGCCGGACGCTCTGAGCCGTCGAAATTGACGCAAATCAGTCGGGCAATTGGCAATGTCCAAGGGATTAAGTCGTCGTTAGTGGTGGGAACTTTAATTTTTCCTGTACTCATAAGTGCTCCTCTAGCTGCTCAAAGCCCGTTAAACTCCATTCTGCTAAAAATAATAGTTAGCGCCATGTCGCAGGTCAAGTAGTGTGAACTACGTAAACCACACGAACGAAAGGAGTTCAGATGAACGATATAAACGCGAATCAAATGAGCACTGTGATGCGTAAGGAATGGTGTCGAGCTTTGAACAAGATTCCGTATGCTTGTGTCACAGCGCGTGATATCGCAATGCTCATGAACGTTTGTAAGACGACTTCAATTGAGATTCTAAAAGCAGCGGGTGGAATCAAGATCGGTCGGGCCTGGCGCGTCGACAAAGCTGACCTGATCACATACCTTGCCGGTCTGGAGTGCGATAACAATGACCGCTAAGACCGTAGCCTCACTGCTCGACGCCGCGTTACCCGTTGGCGGTACGCGCGGCGTCGCCGCGCACGTCGCCGACGCGTGTGGCGCTGCCGAGCGTACCGCCAACGGTCCTGCGCTTGTCGATAATACTGGCTCAGCGTACAAGATGGACTCCATGGATGGTGCCAATGCCCCCACCCCCATCATCCATATCAAGACGACTGTCACCCCTGAAGAGTGGTTGTTGCTCTGCAAGAAAGAGGGCTCGAGGAATGAGGGACGGGGTGTGGGGGTGAGGAATACTCCGAAACTGATTGAAGAGGAGAGCTCTAAAAGACTTGAGAAGATAGCGAGGAGCCAAGAAGCAATTGATGACGATTGGTTCGTGAAGGGGAAATGGCTCTGGGTTACCGGCAAGGATCAAGATGAAGCTGCAGTTGAAGCGACGTTGAAGGCGATTGCAACGGGATCTGAGTTCGAGTTCGCTTCGGCGAAACAAATGGTGTCAGCCTGGAATAGCGCTGATTTGTACGGCTCGAACAACAAAGACAGGACTTTGGATAAGTATCGCTCGGTTCAGAACCTGCTAGTGTCGTATCTGGGTTATTCGAGGGACAAGACAGAAGTCAGCATGCTGTACGAGCTTCTCGACGAGCGTCGTCTAAATAAACTTGCGACCATTCTGTCGTCGATTTATTCAGGAAAGGAGCTGCGTAGCTACTATCTGCGTCTCGGCGCTAAAGCGGAAGAAGTCGACAAGCTGTTTGACTGTTTAAAGAAAACGGTTTGCACGACTGCGTAATGATCATCATCGACATTCGAATATAGTTGAGCCCGGCTATGCTGGGCTTTTTGATAAGAGGTTGCTAATACTGTATTTCTCTTCGCCGATTCGCCTTCAAATGAGCATTAACCGATAAATGACTTTATCTAAAATGATGACATCTGAGCTGTAACGAAGGAGTCGCTATATGAAGACCGTCTACGATGCCCTTGACCCTATCGTCAACGGGTCGGCAACGACCAAGGAGAAGGGCGACAAGTATGAGGCGGCCTGCGTTTATTATCTCAAGAACGACCCCTTCTACGCACTGTTCTTCTCCCGTGTCGGGACGATAGCCCAGGCACTCGAATGGGACGATTGTCCCGTCCACGACACCCAAGACAACGGAATCGACCTCATGGCCCAGACCGCCGAGGCGGGGGAATGGTGGGCGATCCAATGCAAGTGCTATGACGGCGAGAAGGACCTTCCCAAGGGCATCTGCGATTCGTTCTTCGCCCATGCGGCATTTATCGACGGCGTCGACTCCCTGATGGTCATGACGACGGCGAAGGGTCCGGGAAAGAACCTCCAGAAGCAAATCGACGCCAGCGGGTCCATGTACATCGATACCGCCAAGATGGCGGCCTCCAATATCGACTGGACTCCGTTTATCGAGGGCGTCCCCGCCGGCGAGCGTGTGACCTATGACCTCCGCTCGCATCAGGAGCGTGCGGTCGCGGCGATCGAGGAGAAGTGGGCGGAGTTCGACCGTTGCAAGGCGATCATGGCGTGCGGCACGGGAAAGACGCTCATGTCCCTTCGCCTCGTCGAGGACTGGATCGGCCCCGCCGCCGGCACGATTCTCTTCTGCGCGCCGTCGATCTCCCTCGTCGGACAGTCCATGCGCGAGTGGATGGGCCAGAGCCGCGTGCCCATGTCTTCGCTCGTCGTCTGCTCGGACTCGAAGGCGTCGCGCAAGGACGACGTCATCCCGATGACGCTCGATTCATTCGAGTATCCCGCAACGACGAATCCCGAGAGCCTGTACCGCTCGTTCAAGCGTTGCAGACGCTCGAACCCCGACGGGCTGGTCGTCATTTTCTCGACCTATCAATCTATCGGCGTCATCCATGACGCGCAGGCGCTCGGCATGCCCGAGTTTGATATCGTCGTGTGCGACGAGGCCCACCGCACGACCGGCAACGCCCTCCCCGGCGTCTCCAAGAATGAGGCTTCGGCCTTCATGAAGATCCACTTCAACGAGAACGTTGCCGCCAAGAAGCGCCTGTACATGACGGCGACCCCGCGCATCTACGGCGAGACCGCCAAACGCAAAGGCGCCGAGGAGGACTACACCATCGCCTCCATGGACGACGAGTCCATCTACGGCCCCACCGCCTACCAGATCAAGTTCGGCGAGGCCGTGGAGCAGAAGCTGCTCACCGACTACAAGGTCGTCGTCCTCACCGTCCAGGAGGATGCCATCGGGGACCGCCTGCCCTCCCTGGAGAGCGACCAGGGCGTCAACGCAATGAGCCTGGAGCCCTCGGACATCGGCAAGATTATCGGCTGCTGGAAGGGCCTCGTCGATCACGGCGAGGGCGCGCCCGACGACGCGACCGGCCTCGGTGGCATGCTCGTCGTCGATGACGTCGAGACCATGGTGACCGACTGCAAGCCGCTGCACCGCGCCGTCGGCTTCTGCTCGACCATCAATGCATCGAAGACCATCACGGAGGCCTTCTCGCAAATCGTCGAGAAGTTTGCCGAAGACGAGCACGAGGAGCTCCCGCTCAAGTGCGAGCTGCGCCATGTCGACGGCAACATGCCGTCCGACCAACGCACGAGAAACATCACCTGGCTCGGAGGGGACGTCGCCGAGGACGAGTGCCGCATCCTCACCAACGCGCGCTGCCTCGCCGAGGGCATCGACGTGCCCAACCTCGACGCCGTCATCTTCTTCAATGCCAAGAACTCGACCGTTGACGTCGTCCAGGCCGTCGGCCGCGTCATGAGGCGCGCCGAGGGCAAGGACTTCGGCTATATCATCCTGCCCATTTTCGTCCCCGCCGGCATGACGCCGGAGGAGGCGCTCGACGACAGCAAGGTGTTCGCGAACGTCTGGAGCATCCTCCAGGCCCTCCGCTCGCACGACGAGCGAATCGAGGCCAAGGTCAACGCGCTCGCCCTCCAGCAGGAGGCCGAGAAGAACAAGGTTGCCGGATCTGCCAACCAGAAGGGGTGGGACGCCGGCGACCTCAAGCTCAAGCAGGAGGAGGAGAGCCAGAAGGCGGCGGAGATCACGCAGGGCGTGCAGATGAGGCTTACGTTCTTCCCGGTCGAGCGCTGGGAGAAGGCCGTCAAGACCACGCTGGTCAAGAAGTGCGGCACGCGCATCTACTGGGACGAGTGGGCCGAGGACGTGGCGAAGATCGCCCAGCGCCACATCGAGCGCATCGGCAAACTCGTCCGCGAGAACGACGAGGTGTCCGGCAGCTTCAAGACGTTCCTGCACGGCCTTCAGGACTCGCTAAATCCCAGCATCACCGAGCAGGACGCGGTCGAGATGATCGCCCAGCACATCATCACCGTCCCGGTGTTCGACGCCCTATTCGGAGACTTTGAGTTCGCGAAATCGAACCCCGTGTCCGTCGCCATCGAACGTTTCCTTGGTGTGCTCGAAGAGCATAAGATCGAGGAGGCGTCGGATTCCGAGGTCCTCGACGACGTGTATGCGAGCGTGCGCCGCCGCGCGGCCGCCATCCAGTCGGATGCGGCGCGCCAGCAGCTCATCCGCGACCTCTACGAGAAGTTCTTCAAGGTCGCGTTCAAGGCGACCTCGGACAAGATGGGCGTCGTCTACACCCCGACCGAGATCATCGACTACATCCTCCGCGAGACCGACCGCGTTCTCAAGCGCGAGTTCGGCCAGTCGCTTGCCGACGACCGCGTGCATATCCTGGACCCCTTCGCGGGCACGGGCTCGTTCATGGCGCACCTCATCGAGAGCGACCTCATCCCCGACGAGAAGCTCAAGCGCAAGTACACCCGCGAGATCCACTCCAACGAGATCCTGCTGCTCGCGTACTACATCATGACGGTGAATATCGAGTACGCCTACCATGCCCGCATGGGCGGCGGCTATCAGCCATTCGAGGGCGCGGTGCTCACCGACACGTTCCAGATGACCGAGGAGTCGAACACGCTCGACGATGAGGTGTTCTACGACAACACGGACCGCGTGCGCATCCAGAACGCGCTCCCGATCCGGGTGATTGTGGGCAACCCCCCATACTCGGTGGGCCAGACGAGCGCCAACGACAACAACCAGAACGAGAAGTATCCGACGCTCGACAGTCGCATCGCGCAGACGTACGTTGCGAAGACAACTGCGACCAATAAAAACTCCCTGTACGATTCTTACATCCGAGCGTTCAGGTGGGCGAGTGACCGAATCAAGGATAAGGGCATCGTCTGTTTCGTTAGCAACGGGGGCTGGGTCGACGGGTCCTCGTCCAACGGGTTTCGTCGCTCGCTCGTCGAGGAGTTTAATAGCATCTATGTCTTCAACCTTAAGGGGAACCAGAACACTTCAGATTGGAAGCGCGAGGGTGGCAAGGTGTTTGATGCTGGCGCGAAAATCGGTGTCGCTATAACCATGCTGGTCAAGAATCCAGATTCTAAAGAGCGTGGCGTTATCCGCTACCACGATATTGGCGACTATCTAAGCCGCGAGGACAAGTTGAATCTGATTCGCGATTTTGCGGTCAATGGCGACATGGAATGGTCGATTATCAGGCCTGACAGATACGGTGACTGGCTGAATCAGCGAGACGATTCGTTTTATGAATTCGCACCGCTGGGAGTAACGAAGAGGAAGCCCCCCTACGGTCTATTTACCATCTGGTCTGCGGGCCTTAAAACGCAGCGCGACCCTTGGGCGTGGGGATTTTCTCGTTCGAAAGTGCAGGAACAAATGGAGCGCCTGCTATCGAACATGGACGCTGAGATTCAAACCGCGAAGGGCGAAGGGCGCGCAATTGAATATGATCCGACCCGCTTCAGCTGGACGCGGCGTATGGAGGATGCTGCTAGGAAGGGAGAGCGGCTGGTCTATAACTGTGACGAGGTCGTAATGGGGTCGTATAGGCCGTTCTGTAAGCAATGGGTTTACTACGACCGTGTGATGAACGAAATGACCTACCAGCAGCCCCGCCTTTTCCCTCTCGCGGTAAGCGGGAGGGAAAAGGCCGAAAGGACCTACCAGCAGCCCGATATCCTCTCAAAGATAACGGGAAAAGGCGGGGCCGAAATGACCTACCAGCAGGACTCCTTCCGTTGCTTGGATAATTTGGTCATTACGGTTCAAGGAAATGAAGCGGTGCCGTTTTACGCATTGATTTATGATTCGATTCCCAGTCTGACCGCTCATGGCGGAAATCAGTGTTTCCCTCTGTTCTGGTATGAAGAAAAGCAAGTTGGGATGAATCTCTTCAGCGGAAATGGCCGTGCTGCTTCTGGTGACCAGACGTCTCTTTATGGTAATGAGGCGCCTTGTGTCGAACGGTCCTATACGCGCCACGATGCCATCACTGATGAAACCCTTAAGGTTTTCCGTGATGCTTATCCGCACGCGTTTCCGAACCGCTACAAGAAGGACGGAGGCATCGAGCTCACCAAGACCGATATCTTTTATTACGTCTACGGCATCCTGCACTCTCCCGAGTACCGCAAACGCTTCGAGTCGAATCTCAAGAAAGAGCTGCCGCGCATCCCGCTCGCTGCGGACTTTGCCAGGTTTTCGGAGGCGGGACGAAAACTCGCCCATCTTCATCTCGATTACGAGGAAATTGACCCATGGGCATCGATTGTCGAGGACGGTGACTCGGTGAACCCTGGCCGTACGGTCAAGATGGCATTCGGCAAGTGCAAGAAGGACGAGGGGCATCCCAAGGGCCAGGACATGACCGTCCTCAAGGTCGCCGAGAACATGACGCTGCGCGGTATCCCGCTTGGGGCATACGAGTACGTCGTTAATGGGCGCTCGGCCATCGGCTGGCTCATGGATCGCTATCAGGTCCGCAAGGACAAGGCGTCGGGCATCGTCAACGACCCCAACGACTACAGCGACGACCCGCGCTATATCGTTGACCTGGTCGAGCGCGTCGTGACCGTGTCGATGGAGACCATCGCTATCGTTAACGAGTTGCCAGCCCTGAACGAGAAGGCCCAGCCTGCCGACTGGCCCGCCGCATGGAAGGTGAAGTAACAGCTGAAGGGGATTCATGATTCGCGGATAGCGACGTTGCATATTGGGGTTGATGAACATCGCCCGATAGCGTGTCGCCGCGGGACGGATGGTTATCACAACTGCCCGGTTCTCGAAGGAGGCACGACGCTATGCAGAAGGTCTACTCGGCCAGACGCCGTGCTCGTCGACGGCCCCGCGCTCGCCGGCCTCATGATCGACTACGGTGTCGGCGTGAGCACAAGGCAGGTTTACGAAATCAAGGCCGTGGACACGGACTTCTTCGAAGAATAGCGAGCAAGCGGCTACCTCGCGCCCTTCCGCCCGTTGCACTTCGAGCAGAGCACCTGCAGATTAGACGGCACGGTCTTACCGCCCCTAGCGACCGGCACGATATGGTCGATGTGCAATCCAACACCATCGGGCATGTACTTCCCGCACATCTGGCAGGTGTAGTTGTCCCTTCGCGCTATCTGCTCGCGCAGCTGTTTAGTCATCAGCTTCCGCTGGTTGCGAGCATGGTAATCCCTGAGCGTCGCTTCGTCGTTAATGGCGGCGAGGCGGTTTCGCCTGTTCACAACCCAGTCCCAGCTCACGGCCATCACGCTATCGTCCACGGACACCTTGTAGGACGTCTTCACGTAGTTCCTCTGCCTGTAGCGTGTCTGCTCACGGCACGTGACAAACTGGAACGCGTGCGCGTCGTCGAGTGTCTCGGCGTATTGCCGCTCCCGGCGCTTCCGCAGGCTGCAGGTCTTCAGGTATTCCTCCTGCTGTGCCTTCCACTCCTGGATGTAGGAGCGCTCCGCGACTATCTTTTCCCAGTTGGCGGGCTCGAGCATAAAGCGATCTATCAGGTCGTCGATCTTCACGTTGCGCCTGCCGGAGACATCGAACCGCTCGACGAAGTATGGGTAGTGAAAGGGATTCGCCAGGACTCTTCGCACCAGAGAGACGACGCAGCAGATGAGAACAATCGAGACAACGGCCGCAACGATGTAGGGAAGCAGATCGACGGCGACGAGATTTCCCCATTTATCGACATGATAGTAAGTAAACAAGATGGCTCCCATTCGCTCGTATTGGCATCAGATGATAGACCAACGCAAGCACTCGCCCTTTTACCACCCCGCCCAGACACAACCACGCAACCCCCACACCATGTTCGCTTTACAAAACCAAACGCCCGGCCGATACTGGTAGAAGCAAAACACGAACACGTGTACGGGAGGTAAGGCATATGATCATGAAGAAGCACTCCCTCGCGGGCACCTGCGGCATCCCCACGGAGGACCGCCGCATCTACATCCCGGTGGACGTCAACGGGACCGACGACCCCGACCGTGGCCCGTCCGACCCGGTCACCATCCACTGGCCCGACGGCCGCTCCTGGCAGGTCGAGTCCATCTACTTCCGCTCCGAGTTCGGCCGCGCCCTCTTCGGCAATCTCTGCGTGCGCTACGACGTCTGCATCGCAAAGCAGCGCAAGACGGTCTGGTGGGAGCACGGCGACTGGTTCGTCGAGCGTGGCAGCGGCATGGCGGTGACGCCCGCGTGACAGATCACACCAAGGACTTCGGCGGCGGCATCACGGTGCGCGCCCGCGGCGACAGGCCAGGTCGGCGCGTCCACAAGCAGTACGTCGACGTCTACGCCCGCGCAAACGCCGACGGGACCATGGTCCCCATCCGCGTCTGCTGGCCGGACGGGCGCTGCTTCACCATCGATCAGATCCTCGAGATCGAGCCCTTCGGGGCTATCGTGCAGAACGCCCAGACGGCCACCTACACCGTTCGCTTCGGCCAGTGGCGCACCCAGCTCATGCTCGAGCACTACCACGAGGAGGACGACATCCACGGGGCTGAGGACCACCTGCGCTGGTGGGTCTGGGCGTTCGACAACACCCTCACCAAGAACGACGTGGGGGTGTAGACCCGTCGCCGGAACGTAAACGTCGTACGTCAAAAGGCCTCTGTCCTCCGAATGTCCCGTTCAAAAAAGTGACGAGCGCTCGTCAGGGTCAAAATGCTGCATATCAAAATCGCTCAAGCAATCGGCTACAATGCGAAGTGGCGGGCAACGCATACGCGGTGCCCTTTCGCTTTAAGACCTCTTTGCGTGCTTTCCGGGCTACTTGGGGGTCTTTTATCATGTCACAGAGCAACCGCCAAACGTCAAAAACGTCCGCTAGGCGTAAGGCCATCAAGGCGCTCGTCGGAGTCGAAAGGTTTTCCTGTAATGCATGACGCGAGATTGTCGGCAAATCGGTCGATTTGGCCTGCGGCATATTCGACGATTCTGTCCGGATCCTGTAGGTCGCCGCGGGATGCCGCGAGGAGCGTCGCCGCGAGCCCGCGCATCTCGTAGCTGATATCGAAGATCTGGTTCTGCTCGGCTTCTGTCATGGATGCCCCTTTCCGGAAACGATGCGTAATCCATATTCTCCCCTTCGGGCCCGCCGCCGGCGGGCCCTTTTGCTGCCGCCGGTATCCGGCATGCGCCGCCGTATGGCCACGGCTCCGCGGCCGGGTGGCACCTCCGCTACGCCGCGTCAAGGGGGCCCATGAGACCCCGCACAAACCTCCGCTCCGCTCCGGTTGGTGGAGGTCGTCATGGACCTCCCTTGACCCGCCTTCGCTCCGGTGCGGCTTTGCAGGGAGCAAAGCCGACGACGACGCGCGGCGTCGCCATTCGGCTTTGCCCGCAGGGGCGAGATGTTGAGGGCAGGTTGCCCGGAACGGAGGAAGACATGCAGCAGCTGATGACCGAGGAAATCGCCAAGACGGTGCCGGGGCTCTATGGGCAGGACGGGGCGGAGGACCCCACGGTCTACGCCCACTACTTCTCGTGCGTGAGCGGATGGGACTGGTGGCTGCTCGAGTTCGACGGAACGGACGAGGCGTTCGGCCTCGTCGAGGGCTACGACGACGAGCTCGGCTACTTCAGCATCAAGGAGATGGCCGAGCTGAACCGCCAGATGGGGTTCGCCGCCGTCGAGCGCGACGAGCACTTCTCCCCGAAGCCGCTCAGCGCCGTCAGGAGGAGGTAGCCGCATGGTCACGGTCGAGTTCGACTCCATGGGCGAGGCGGTCCGCCTCGCCCTCGTGGCCGATGAGTACGTGGGCGGCGGCCTGGCCGTCCTCCTCCTCGACGCCACGGACCCGCGCTCCGAGGGCTACATGGCCGAGTGGGGCGTGCTCACGGCGAACGTGCCGGCGGCGGCCGAGTGGTGCCGCGGGCACGGCAACATCGCCATCGACGCCGCTGCGCCCGCGGCGCTCCCCGCGGCGCTCGAGGCCGCCGGCATACTCCGGATGGCCGGCCGCTCGGCTGCGTCCGGGATGGCCCGCTACCCGCTGGCCACGGTCGCCGGGCACGCCCTCGACGGCATGGGCGGGCTGACCGAGACCCTCGAGGAGGCGCTCGGCTCGACGGTCGTCGTCGAGTACGAGTCAGGCGGCGACGGCGGGGCGTTCGAGGTGGGGACCGCGCCGGCGGGCTCGGCCGAGCTCGAGCGCCTCATCGCCGCCGCGAGGTCCGAGGCCGACGCGTTGGCGGCCGCCGGCGGATGGGCGGCCGTCCGGGTCGGTTTCGGGGATGCCGAGACCATCGACTGCGAGACGGGCCGGACGGTCTACGTCGCGGGGTGAAATAGGAGGAGAGCGCAAGCGCGGTCCGGATGGGCCGCGCTTTTCTTTTCCCGGGGATGCGGAACTCCCGCCGCCCAAGTGCCTTGGACGGTGGGAGCAGGATAAGGGCGCACTACGGGCGTCCGGGATTTTGCGGCGCAACTCGGCGGGCCGAGTTCGTTTCCGCTGGTAGCGTTGCCGGTCAAGCCGGAAAGGCGACGGCGGCCCTCCGTCATACGCGCCCCGAGCGCCGTATGACGGAGGGCCGTTTGCGCGGGCAGGGCCGTATGACGCGTCAGAACCCGTCGGGCGCCGCGGACACCTTGCGCTTCCTGCCGCCGGACGGCGACCCCTTGGGCTTTTTCGGCTTCTCCGGGATACGCCAGACCGGTGCCGGGGCGTCGTTGCGGGCCTCCCCCTCGAGCGCCCGCGCGAGCAGCGCGCCCTCGGCCTCCGGCGACGTCATGCCCAGCAGCGGCCCCAAGAACGTCTCCGTGATGTCGCGGCTGGCGAGCGCCATCGGTCCCTCCGCGTCGATCACGAGCGCGCCGTTCTCGCGCGCGCTCCAGGCCATGAGCTCCGACGGGGTGATCAGCGGACGGCGCGCCACGGAGAACGACTTGCCGGACGAGGAGCTCTGCGTCCCCTTGGTGGAGCTCTGCCCGGTCGTCTTGACACTGTAGTCGCCGAGTCGCTTGCTGATCTCCTCCGCCTCGCCGACGGACTCTACCGAGAGGACGACCTGGGTGCCGAGCAGCGCCAGCAGCGCGTCCGACTCTGCCCTGGAGTAGCCGCACCGGGCCTCGAGCAGGCGGGTGTTCTGGAGCACGAAGACGACGTGCAGGCCGATGCTGCGGACTTCCGCGAGATCGCCGAGGAGGCGGGGGATCTTGGGGATCCCGGACCCTTCGTCGATGGCGAGCAGGGTCTCGGCCGGCAGCCTGCCGCCCGACAGGCGCGCGGTCTCGCGCAGCGCCGACAGCGCCTGGGAGAAGATGCACGAGACGAGCGCGCCGCGGTCCCCTCGGTCCGTCGCGCTGGCGATGTAGAGGATGGTGGGCTTGCGCCCGACCGATGCAAGGTCGACCTCGCCGTCCCAGAGCATTCGGCTGACGTCGTCGTCGCAGAAGGACATGAGGTAGTTGCGCGCGGTGGAGACGAGGGCCTCCCCTCCGCCGCCGTTCGACGAGGCGACGAGGAGGAACTGGCGCGCCGGGTTTCCCGCCGGCAGGTCCGCGGCGAGCTCCTCCAGCGACTTCACGGCGCTCTTCCCGTCGCGGGGTTCCAGGAGCGCGAGCACGGTCGAGAGGTTCCGCGCGCCGTCGGGGATCCGCTCGTCCGCTATCGCGAGCAGGCAGAGGCCGGTCAGCAGGTTGCGGCTGGCGTCCGTGAAGAACCTCTGGCCAGAGGAGAAGGCATCGGGCACGATGGCGGACGACAGCTCGCGGAGCTCGGCCACGGCACCGGCGACGCCCTCGGTCCCGAGTGCCGCGATAGCGCGGTCGAGGGGGTTGAACCTCGCCGACTTGACGGGCTCGTCGAGCCGAATGGCGACGACCTCCATCCCGGCCCTCCTGGCGAGCGGCTCGGTCCATGCGCGGATCTCGGACTTCGGGTCGTGGACGATGACGGAGGTCGGGATCCCGTGGGCGTTGCGGTCGATCGCGGCGGCCACGCTGACGGCAAGAGACCTTCTCGTCTTGCCTGCGCCGCTGCCCGCCCTTATGAGACAGTGGATGGCCGGGACCATCGCGATCCCGCCGCCGACGCAGCCGGCCGCAACGAGCCCCCTCGCGGCCTCCTTCCCGTCCCACGGCGGGCAGCGCCTTGCGACCCTGGACGGCCTCGACTCGAGCCAGGCGTCCCCGTGCGTGCGCGTGGGCGCGCGGTCGCCGGCGAACGTCCCGTCGTGGAGCCTCAGCCACGAACGTGCCCACGAGACGAGGCCGAGGACCATGATGGTGACTGCGACGGCTGCGACCGCGGCCAGCAGCCCGCCCACTTTCCCGGTTGCCAACGTGTCGGCGAGCGTATCCAACGGGTTGCGGAGGACGGTGTCGGGCTCGGCCCCCGGGTCGCCAACCTGCAAGTGCAACAGGGTGGAGAGGTCGGAGGCGAGCGATGCCATCCACCAGCTCGCGTAGTCCCACGCGCTGACGGTCGCGATGGCCGCGACGACGGCGACTATACCGTGGGCCGCCAGCGTGTCGGCGAGCTCCCTCCTCATGTTGCGGTTGAAGGATTTGGGTTTCATCTTCTCATTGTCCTTTCTATCCTGTTCGCAATCTTCACGGTCGGGGCACTCGACGGCCCGGTGCCGCCGGATGCCAGGATCCGCAGGGCCGAGGCGATGAGCCGCAGGACCCTCTCTCCGGCCTCGTCCCCCATGTCGCGGCCACCGGCGTCCCGCGTGGCCTCCCTTGCGATGAAGGCCGTCATCGCGGCCGCGCGTCCGAGGGCCGGGCCGGCCGACGGCACCTGCCGGAAGATCCGCTCCGCCGTGGGGCACCCCTTTAAGTCGTTGCGTTCGATCGACTGGCCGCGGGCGACCTTTCGGCCGATTGCCTCAAGGCGCCTTTTCGGGATACAGGCCCGGGCCTCGGTGGCGAGGCCGGCCTCCCGCCGCCTCTCCACCGCCGGGCCGGTTCTGGGCGCGGCGCGTCGCGTCGGCATCTCCTCACGAGTCGGCGTCCTGTCGGGTACCAGGACGCGCAGGGCCGCGTTCTCGCACCGGAGGCCGAGGTCGGCGGCGGCCCTGCGAACATAGGCGTCTCGGGCCTCCCCGGTCAGGCACTTGAGGCCGGCGCACCTCTCGACCGCCTTCCCGTGGCGGTCCAGCGCGCCGGCGAGCTCGGGGGAGCCGGATGCCGCCCGGTCGAGGGCCTCCCTCAGCGCGGCGGACGTCTCCGGGTGGAACCGCCTGAGGTGGGCGGCCTCAATCCTTCCGTCCGGCGGCAGCTCGATATCGAAACGGTTCCGGTCGATGCGGGAGACGGCGTCCAGCGCGGCCTCCCTCGCGAGGTCGCGCTCGATGTAGGCCTCCCGCAGCAGCGGCGCCATGGCCTTCGAGGAGATCTCGAGCCGCGCCGCCTCCATCTTCCGCTTGGGGAGCAGCGCGTCCCACTCGCCCGCGTGGTCGACCGTGAGGATGTGGACGTGGTGACTCGTGCCGTTGACATGCATCGCCGCGTAGAACTCCACGCGGCTCTCGGGCACACCGGTCATCTCGGAGAAGAGCCTCGGCCACTCGGAGCGCACCAGCGCCTGCCAGGCGTCCAGGCGGTCGAGGCCGGCAGCTGGGGCGATGTCGTTCGGGACCGTAACGACGGTGGTGAGCACCGCACCGCCGTTTTGGGCGATGGCACGCCTGGCCTCCGCCACGGCGACCGGGCCGTCCGCGCCCCAGAGGCCGCCCGTCGAGCCGGTCCTGTTCGCGGCGTAGGCGGCCAGGCCGTCCACGCCGAGCCTCCTGCCGTCCGCCTCGCTTACCTCGATGACGACGCCGCGGCGGGTGCCGGCGTATGCCGCCAGGCCTGCGGCGGTCGCCCTCGCGGACGCTCCCGCGCGGACGACGGAGTGGTTGACGATGACGGGCGGGCTAGCCATCGGCGCGCTCGCGCGCGTGGAGCTTCACCTCGTCGATGCGGCCGAGGCCCGCGCGGCTGAGCTCGCCGGCCTGCGCGAGGTAGTTCTTCCAGATGTCCGCGACGGGGACGTCGTCGAGCGAGGCGTAGGAGGCCTTGAGGACGTCTGCCGACATGAGGCCGGCCATGATGGCGGCAGTCATGGGGCGCGAGAGGACCGCGGCGATGCGGTCCTCGGTGGCGTCGAGCTTGCGCTCGATGTCGAGTGCGGCGACGTCCATGCGGGCGTCGACGACGCCGCGGATGAAGCCCGCGACCTCGTTGCCGTAGAGGTCGAGCCCCTCCGCGGCGAGCGCCGAGCGCAGGAGCGAGCGGATCTCGTCGCTGATGTTGGAGTTGCTGAGTTCGGCCCGCGTCTTGAGGGCGGTGTAGAGCTTTGAGTCGAGCTTCACGCTGACGGTTTTAGTTTTTGTCATCTAGACTCCTTAACAAACGGGGGCCAAATGGCCCCCGTTTTTAGCAAGATACTGTGAAGGTGATCGGATAGTTCTCTGGTGCCTTATCAGCTGGTAATGGCATATAAGCGATAAGTTTGTTAGAGAGTTCAAGACTGTCGAGGTCAATTGATTCCTCGATTTTCTCAATGGGACTGAGGCTGAAACCGCCGGAATAAGCACCCGCTCCCAAAATGATGCGTGCGAGGTCGGCCTTGGGGATGTCCTTCCAACGCCTAATGATTTCAACTACGATCGACGCACGTTTTTCGTTCAGTTTCTCAGCAACGGTCTGAGTAACGATAAGTGCGCTCGGTGCATGCTTCACCGGATATTTGAACTTCAGAAGTGCCGGGCCCGAGTAGGCGGGAACGCCGGTATCAAGAACGATTTCGGAGTCATGCGGGACGGAGTACAGCAGCTCGCCGCGTTCAATGACGCCGTTGGCTTTATCGAATTCAAACATATAATCCTCCAGGGCTTTGTATTGGTTGGTTTCCCGTAACCTTTGGTTAATTTGATACGCCGATATACTTGAGAACGCTATCGCGGTTGATTCGCCATAACTTGCCGCACTTCACGGCTTTGAACGTCCCGTTCTGGCAGAGGCGGTAGACAGAGCGGTCGCTGATGCCGAGCAGGTACGCGACCGGCAGCGGATCGACGATATCCGGCATACTGCGGAAGTCGTCGACTCCGATACGCTTTTCTTTGAATTTCATTTCGGTCTCCTTTCTGGAATTTGCCGATTTCTCTTATTTCGCAGTCTGACACGCCGCCGCCGGCATTCGTCAAAGTACGGGCAGGGCGGACGCTATGGACAAAAAAGACGTTGAAGGGTCGAGGCAACAAGAAAAGGCCCGGTTAAAGCCGGGCCTCCGAGCCACTGTTGACTTCTTTGCTTGCGACGAAGCAAATCACTCTTTATATAAGCGTCCAAGAGTTCTCATAGCCGATGCGGTGGCTGCTGGGTCGGCACTGGCGTATCTGTCGAGTGTCATCGACGCCTTCGAGTGCCCCATGAGGCTTGCGAGAGTCCTCGGGTCGATTCCGTTGGAAACGGCGTACGTTGCAAAACTGTGCCTGAGGTCGTGGAAGGTGACGGTGTTCTTGTTCAAGACACCATGGAGCTTCAAGGCCTTTGCCAGGGCCCGCCAAGCGTCGTTGATCCTGGGCGGTTTCAAGAAGGAACCGTCCGGAAAGCCGAGGACAAACAGTTCGTCGCTGAACTCAACGCCCAGATTCGCGCATTCGAACTTCATGTCGGCCTCGCGCTTCGCAAGGTCTTTCATAAGGTCTTTCGGGCAGTTGGGGATAGCGCGCCGGCTGCTAATGCTCTTGGGGCCCTTGATATAGAACTCGTTATCTGTGTGCCCAATCGCGGCCTCGACTCGGATCGTTGCGGATTTAAAGTCCACGTTTTTCCATTTCAGGGCGCAGAGCTCGCCGCGCCGCAATCCCGTGTAGAGCGCCATCTTGGCTGCAAGCATCGCTGGGATATCTATGGAGGCGTTCAGAGTGTTCAAGACCCTGGTTCGCTCTTTGGTTGTAAGCGAATTCGGTAGACCGTAGTTCGCGTCTTCATTTTTGGGGACTTTTGCCCAAGAGGCCACGTTTTCGTCAATCCATTTCTTTCGCATTCCATATTTGAGCGAGCCTCGTAACAACCGTAGGGAATTGCAGGCGGTGGACCGTGCGTGGGTTGAGGCGATCGCCGTTATCCATTCCTGAACATCCTCTTCCGTAAGGTCTTCCAATGGGACATCACCGAGATACGGTTCGATATTCCGGCGGAGCATGCCGTGGTATCCGGTCGCCGTGGAGCGCGCGACGTCCGCGCACTCGATATCGATATAGCATGTCACGAGCTTTGAAACGGTGATACCAAGCCCCTTGGGTTTAGCTGCTTCTGCGGTGGCCTTCTCATTGAGAGATGCGCGGATGGATTCGGCCTCGAGCATGGCGGCATCGCGATGCTTATGGCTTCTGCCTTTATCGCGCCCTCGATGTTCCAAGAGCTGAGTCTTCTTATGCCAGATGCCGTTCTCCAAATAGGGGAACTGTGCGCGCCAGCGATCGTCCTTAAACTTATAAATAGACGAGGTGGTGTATTTCTCTTCCATTGTCCCTCCGTGTGCAATCGCGTGTGCAATGAGTGTGCAATTTGACTGTTTCGGAGACGTCTCAAGTGAGACTATAAGCGGAAAACGAAAGAAAAAGGCGAGGTTACGGTCGCTATAGTCGCAGATGGACGCTATTAACCAGAATGGAAAGCGATGTAATCAGTGGGTTGCAGGTTCGATTCCTGTCACTGGCTCCATGAGAGTTTCGGGCTCTGTCTCTATATGGGACAGAGCCCGTTTCTTTTTAGGTGGTGTGCCGTCGGGTCAGCGTCTATTCCGTTTTCGGTTTGTCTCAATCTGTAACACGAAGGGACTGAAAACCGTTCTAGCTGTTACAGAATGAGACGCAAGTCGGGGCTACTGTGAAGTATCTCGATCTGTAACAGATGGGGGAGGAATAACCTTCTTACTGTTACAGATCGAGACAAAGGCCGGACCGGTCCCAGTCATCCTGGTCGAGCGAGGATTTCCGGACATACGAGCGTGGAAAATCTCCCGCCTGGAGGCTGAGCGTGGATAATCTCCCACTTTGGGCTCGAAGCCACGCCAAAAGCGGGAGATTATCCACGCTCGATTTGCCTGGGAAGAGCAATCTTCTGTCTGGGAAGCCCGATCTCGACCTATATATAGGTGCAAATGAGTAGCTATCGAAGTAATCATTCTGCAGGCGCACTCCACTACGCAAAAGTGTTTCCTCGGGAAATGTCACCGCTATATGCAAATTCACCGTCCTTCATATCCAAACTCAGCAAAACCGCAGGTCAAAAGCATATAGATACGCCCGGCACCGTGTATCTAGAGGTTTTCGTTGACAGCCCCCAAGGTGGCATCGTATTATCTTCTTCGTTCGCGGGGGCGGCGGTCCAAAAGACCAAAGGACCTGCGGATACTTGAACGATTGGGAGTTTGCCCGAGTGGTTAATGGGGACGGGCTGTAAACCCGTTGGCTCTGCCTACATAGGTTCGAATCCTATAGCTCCCACCCGTCAAGTGCCTGTATAGCTCAGTCGGTAGAGCACTTCGTTGGTAACGAAGAGGTCACCAGTTCAAGTCTGGTTGCAGGCTCCATCCGGCGGTGTAGCTCAGTTGGTTAGAGCACACGGTTCATACCCGTGGCGTCACTGGTTCGAATCCAGTCACCGCTACCATAGGTAACACGGTGGCTTCTCAATAGTATGTTGAGAGGCCACTATGGTATAAAGGCAAAGTCCCGTCCGGGGACGACCTGTTTAGAGGAGGGCTTTATGGCCAAAGAGAAGTTTGAGCGCACTAAGCCGCATGTTAACATCGGCACCATTGGTCACGTCGACCACGGCAAGACCACGCTGACCGCTGCCATCACCAAGGTTCTCTCCGAGACCGAGGGCTGCAAGGCTGACTTCACTGCGTTCGAGAACATCGACAAGGCTCCCGAGGAGCGCGAGCGCGGCATTACGATCTCCGTCTCCCACGTCGAGTACGAGACCGCTGCCCGTCACTACGCTCACGTTGACTGCCCGGGCCACGCTGACTACGTCAAGAACATGATCTCCGGTGCTGCTCAGATGGACGGCGCTATCCTGGTCATCGCCGCTACCGACGGCCCCATGGCTCAGACCCGCGAGCACATCCTGCTCGCCCGTCAGGTCGGCGTTCCTTACATCGTCGTCTTCCTGAACAAGTGCGACATGGTCGACGATGACGAGCTCATCGACCTCGTCGAGATGGAGACCCGTGAGCTCCTCTCCGAGTACGATTTCCCCGGCGACGACATCCCCGTCATCCGTGGTTCCGCTCTGGGCGCTCTCGAGGGCGACGCCAAGTGGATGGACGCCATCCGCGAGCTCATGAAGGCCGTCGACGAGTACATCCCGACGCCTGCTCGTAATAACGACCTCCCCTTCCTGATGGCCGTTGAGGACGTTATGACCATCTCCGGCCGTGGTACCGTTGCTACCGGCCGTGTCGAGCGCGGTGAGCTCAAGCTCAACGAGCCCGTCGAGATCGTCGGCATCAAGGATACCCAGAACACCGTCGTCACCGGTATCGAGATGTTCCGTAAGTCCATGGACTTCTGCGAGGCTGGCGACAACGTCGGTCTGCTGCTCCGCGGCATCAAGCGCGAGGACATCGAGCGCGGCCAGGTTCTCTGCAAGCCCGGTTCGGTTACCCCGCACACCAAGTTCACCGGCGAGATCTACGTTCTGACCAAGGAGGAGGGCGGCCGTCACACCCCGTTCTTCGATGGTTATCGTCCTCAGTTCTACTTCCGTACCACCGACGTTACTGGTACGGTCAAGCTCCCCGAGGGCACCGAGATGGCTATGCCTGGTGACCACATCACCATCGAGGGCGACCTCATCCACCCGATCGCCATGGAGGAGGGCCTGCGCTTCGCTATCCGCGAGGGTGGCCACACCGTCGGTTCGGGCATCGTCTCCACGATCATTGAGTAAATTAGCTCTTTGATATAGCTGACTTAGAGAACCCGGCACTTATATGGGTGCTGGGTTCTTTTCTGCAATGGATATTGAGCCGTTGCTGGTGTCGAGAGGATCGATAATGGTCCTGGGTGCACCGTCGATTAGATCTCGTTGGCTCCATTGATGTGTTCCAAATATGAATGGGTTCACCGAGAACCAATTGATTCGAGGTTTTTGTTGACAGCACTTACGTAGAGCTGATAAAGTATCAACTCGTGCCCGTACGGGGCGGAAATGAAAGGTTCAGGATACATGCGTACTCTAGTTACTCTTGCGTGCACTGAGTGCAAGCGCCGCAACTATACGACCACCAAGAACAAGTCGACCATGCCTGATCGTATGGAGATCAAGAAGTATTGCCCCTGGTGCCGTCACCACACGCTGCACAAAGAGACTCGCTAGTCTCTAGTCACATACGCCAGTAGTTCAATTGGTAGAGCATCGGTCTCCAAAACCGAGTGTTGAGGGTTCGAGTCCTTCCTGGCGTGCCAGTCATTATTCCGTAAGCTCCCAATTGGGGGCTTACGGTTTACTCATGTATAAGCGCATTGCGCGGAGGTAACCCAAATGGCCAACAAGAAGAACAAGAAGAAGGCTCAGCAGCAGGCGCCTGCCAACAACGCTGCCGCCAACTCCAAGGTTGAGGCCAAGAAGGCCGTTGCCAAGAAGAACGAGAAGGCTGCGAAGTCCAAGAAGAACGAGAAGCCTGGTTTCTTCGCCCGCACCAAGAAGTATTTCGCTTCGGTCAAGTCCGAGATGAAGCGTGTCACGTGGCCCGATAAGAAGGAGCTCGTGAACTACTCGGTCGTCGTTTGCGCTTCTCTGATCGTCGTCGGCGTCGTCATCGCTCTGCTCGATGCTGGCTTTGGCGAGGCTCTTGCTCTGTTCTCTGGATTGAGGGGCTAAACCATGTCTAAGCGTTGGTACGTCGTTCACACTTACTCTGGATACGAGAACCGCGTTAAGTCCGATCTCGAGCATCGCATCGAGACCATGGGCATGCAGGATCGTATCTTTGATATCGAGATTCCTATGGAGCGCGTCACCGAGATTAAAGAGGGTGGCAAGCGCGAGACCAAGGATTCCAAGATTTTCCCGGGTTATGTCCTGGTCCGCATGGAGATGGATGACGATGCTTGGACGTGTGTTCGTAACACGCCTGGCGTTACCGGTTTCCTGGGCGGCAACGGCAAGCCCGCTCCGCTTTCCCGCGACGAGTACAACAAGATGACTCGTCGTCCCGGTAAGGGCGATTCGTCCAAGCGCACCTCGGTTGATATTGAGGTCGGCACGTCCGTCCGCGTCACCGATGGTCCGCTTACCGACTTTGATGGCAAGGTCTCCGAGGTTAACATCGAGGCTGGCAAGCTCAAGGTCACGCTGATGATCTTTGGCCGTGAGACGCCGGTCGAGCTCGACTTTAACCAGGTCGCTGTCATCGCTTAAGTTTTCGTCCGTTCGCGCGAGCGTGCTTCTTCTGTGACTGCTCATCTCAGGAGTGCTTCTAACACGTGCGTGCTTACGATATAGCAAGTACTTCACACTCGTGATTCGAAAGGAATGACCATGGCTGAGAAGAAGGTTGCCAACGTCATTAAGCTCCAGATTCCTGCTGGTGCAGCTAACCCCGCTCCTCCCGTCGGCCCCGCCCTGGGCGCTGCTGGCGTGAACATCATGCAGTTCTGCCAGGCCTTTAACGCCGAGACGCAGGACAAGAAGGGCGACATCATCCCCGTTGAGATCTCTGTCTACGAGGACAAGTCCTTCTCCTTCATCACCAAGACCCCGCCGGCGGCTCACCTCATCAAGAAGGAGCTGAACCTCAAGTCTGGTTCCGCTAAGCCGCAGGCCGACAAGGTTGGTCAGCTCTCCCAGGAGCAGCTCACCAAGATCGCCGAGATCAAGATGCCGGACCTCAATGCCAACGACATTGACGCCGCCAAGAAGATCATCGCCGGTACCGCCCGCTCCATGGGCGTCACCATCGCTGAGTAGCGATTTCTTTAGGTAATGACGGGTGCTCCGACCGGGGCGCCCGTTATATGTGTGCAATAGGGCACACGATACGATGTGGGAGGGCTCACGCCCGTTTAACCACAGGAGGTAATGCACATGGCTAAGCATGGTAAGAGCTATAACGCCGCTGCCGAGAAGATCGACCGCGCCACGCTCTACACCCCCCTTCAGGCTGCCAAGCTCATCAAGGAGCTCGACACCGCCAAGTTCGACGAGACCGTCGAGGCCCACTTCCGTCTGGGCATCGATACTCGTAAGGCTGACCAGAACATCCGTGGTTCCATCTCCCTGCCCCACGGCACCGGCAAGACCGTTCGTGTTGCCGTCTTCGCCGAGGGCGAGAAGGCCCGCGAGGCCGAGGCTGCCGGCGCCGACATCATCGGTTCCGACGAGCTCGTCGCCCAGATCCAGAAGGGCGAGATCAACTTCGACGCCGCTATCGCTACGCCGAACATGATGGCCAAGGTTGGCCGCATCGGTAAGATTCTTGGTCCCCGTGGCCTCATGCCGAACCCCAAGCTCGGCACCGTGACCATGGACGTCGCCAAGATGGTCTCCGAGCTCAAGGCCGGCCGCGTTGAGTACCGCGCCGACCGTTACGGCATCTGCCACGTGCCCCTGGGCAAGAAGTCTTTCTCTGAGCAGCAGCTCGTCGAGAACTACGCTGCCCTGTACACCGAGATCCTGCGCGTCAAGCCCTCTTCTGCTAAGGGCAAGTACGTCAAGTCCATCTCCGTGTCTTCCACCATGGGCCCTGGCGTCAAGGTCGATCCCGCTGTCCAGCGTGACTTCCTGGCTGAGTAACTAACAGTTACTGCCTGAGCAAAGCAAGCATTGCTAAAGAAACCCGGTTCTGCCTCGTGCAGGACCGGGTTTCTTGCTATCTCGGGCCAAAACCACCACAAAGGGGACAGGCACCTTTGTGGTGGTTTGGGCACTTAGACGTCAATGTTATGGCATCGCAGCGAGCCGGTTCCAAGTGCCCCAGGTCGCCCCGAAAGAGGAGCGACGCGTACTTTGTACGCGAGCGACGGCTTGAGGGGCGAGATGGGGTGCTTGGGGCCGGCGCAGCGTCAAGCCTTAAAAGTGGTTACCAGGGTGTTCTGGCGGTTGAGGACTCGATGGCCTCGTGGCGCTTAAGCTCGCGGCGCATAGTTTGCGAATTGAGCCAGACTGCCTGCCAGCCACGGATGGGGTAGCGCGCTTCGTCCAGCTCAAACTGCGTATAGCCGCAGGCGTTGATAATCGTCGTCCCGCACGCGTGTTGCCGCTCGCGCTGAAAATCGGGACCGTAGCTCTGATGCACATGCCCGTGCACCATGTAGTCGGGATTCCAGGACTCGAGCGCCGTGTTAAAGCATTCGAATCCTCGATGCGGCAGATCATCCAAGTCGCCCATGCCGGCGGCGGGCGCGTGAGTGAGCAAGATGTCGCAGCCGCCGACCATCCTCACTTTGCGGGAGAGCTTGCGCATGCGCTTGGTCATCTCGCGCTCGGTATACATGTTGGCACTGTCTCGGTAGCGCATGGAGCCGCCAAGCCCCGCAATGCGGACGCCGCGGTACACGTAGACGGCGTCTTCGACACAGATGCAGCCACCCGGTGCATGACGTGCATAGCGGTCATCGTGGTTGCCTCGTACGTAGATGAGCGGTTTGTTGATGACGGTGACCAAAAACTCAAGATAGTCCGGGTCCAGATCGCCGGCGGACAAAATCAGGTCGACACCCTCAAAGCGTTCCTTGCGAAAGCACTCCCAAAGGCATCGTTCTTCGGTATCGGCTATGGCAAGGATTTTCATAGGGCAGGGACTTTCGGCTCATCGTCGAGCTGCGGAATGGTGCCCACCACGTTGTCTGCCAGCCAATTCATCTCGACAATCTGTGTGCTCGGCAGCGGAGGAAAGCCCTCGATCTGCACCACGCCGTCTTGGCTATGGAGCTCACCGCCAAAGGGATTGATGGAACCCTCGACGATGCCATTGCGGAGCAGCTGAACGAGCTTGCGCGTCTGATAGGGCAGGCCCGGAGCGTAGCGAATGTCGATGACGCCCGAGCTCATGCCGTACCAGTAGTTGACGGCGCGAACCTGGCTGTCGTTGCTGGTCTCGTCCCACGTGCCATGCAGCAAGCTGCGCACGATAAGCTCGTAGTATCGGCCCCAGTTCCATACCGGCATGGCAATGCCGGTAACCTTGCCATCGACCAGGCGGTGGAGTCCGTAGGCCGTAGGGTCTTCGAGCGACTTTGACATGTCAGCGCCGGTCATGACGCTCACGCCTTCGCGGCACATGGCCTCGGCAAGACCGCCGGCGGGCACATCGCCCCAGGTGAGGATTACCTGCGCGCGGGGATCGAGCAACGAGGCGCCAATCGCAAAGGCGTTGATTTCGCTGAGTGCGCCCGAGGCGAAGACCGATGCGTGGTAACCAATGCGATGGTTGTCCGCCATGCTGGCGGCAAGGGCGCCCAGCAGGAACTTGGCCTCGTACATCTTGCCAAAGTACGAACGCACGCTTTGGTGGGGAAGGCCGATGGAGCAGTTGAGGAATCGTACCTGGGGATACTCAACGGCGGCCCTGAGCGTATATTCCATCAGGCGGTGTGAAGTCGAGAAGATGGCCTTCGCCCCGTGCTTGACGGCGGTCTCCACGGCGGCGTAGAACACGTCCGGATCGTGGCAGTCCTCGAATGCCTCGGTGCGCACGATGCCGCCAAAGTGCTCGTCGAGATACTGACGCCCTTGGTCGTGCAAGCTGTCCCAGCTCGACGATGCACAGGGGAATTCATGGATAAAGGCGATGCACAGAGGGTTGGCCACCGAATAAACGGTCTTGCCCATAAAGAAGTTGAGCACGCCGGAGGTGGACTTGGAGGGTGACTCCTCCTCATCGACGCTCGGTGCCTCGACAAGATCGACCTTGTCCTCGTCATTTTTGCCGGCAATGACCAACTCGCGCCAAATCTTGCACAGGCGGTTTACGACGATGTCCGTCGGCGTGTCCAGCAGACGGTCTTGGTTGTACACATTGAGGTATACGAGCATGGCGTCGGCGGGTGTAATGTCCAGATGGTCGCCGCCGGCACGAAGGTAGGCGCGCTTAAAGAGCAAGAAGGTGTGGCGCAGGTAGTCGACCTTTTTCCGCGGCCATTTTTTGATAAGGTTCTGACCGAGCATCTTGGCGAGTGTTTCGTAGCTTCCCTCACGCGAGAACTCGATCTCGTATAGGGGACAGACGCGCCAAAACGCGCAGAACTCGCCGTACAGGCGGCTTTCGACGGAATCCCATTTGCCGGGGTAGAGACGGGTGACCTTGGCCGAAACCGTCGGGGCGTCCAGGAATTTGAGGACGCTGACGCGCTTGTTGCCCTCCTGGACGTAGAACCGATGCATGAACTCGGTGACGATGATGGGGTCGCGATAGCCCTCGGTTACCTGAATGTCGTAGAGGTTGGACCACTTGCGGGCGAATTCGGTGCTAAACGGCAGCAGGGGCATAAAGTTGCACGAAAAGGCGGACTGACGGCCCTTGGTAACCGTGCCGACGACCATTTCGAGCGGAATGTCCCTCAGGCCGACGCTCTCTCGCTGGCCTAAGGGGAGTTGGGAAACGAGGCCGTCGAGGTCCGTAAGGTACGGGTGCTCGCTTTGGCTGATGGCGCGACGGCGTCCCTGCTCGCCGCGCTTGCGTGCTTGACGATAGGCCTCTTCCATGGTGTCTACTCCCTTAGTCGTTTAAACAACGATATGAACCATGGTACCACGATGCGAAACCACCACAAAGGTGCCTGTCCCCTTTGTGGTGGTTTTAGGCGATGATGGGGGCGATGGCGCGGATGCAGGCGTCGGCTGCCGTAAAGGTGGTGCTGTCGTCACTGACGATAAAGATGATCTTGCCCTTGATGCCAAAGTCGCCGATCTCGCTAAAGAGCACATACGGCTCCTTGTCAAAGCTCGAGATGGGAAGCACGGCGGCCTTGGTGGCGTCGGTGAGTTCATCTGCCAGCGCGTCCAGTGAAGCCCACTTGGACGTGTCCTTGACCGCGACGGGCACGGCAACGCGCCCAAAGGGCATCAAATGCACGAGCGTGTTCTTGGAGATGTTGGAGTTGGGGACGATGATGGTTTGCCCGCAGGCGTCCTCGATGGTCGTATGGCGCCAGGTGATGTCTTGGACCACGCCCGACACGCCGCCGACCTCGATATTGTCGCCGGGCTTGATGATGCCCATAAAGGTCACCTGCATGCCACCGATAAGGTTTGACAGCGTGTCCTGAAAGCCGAGCGAGATGGCGATGCCGCCGACGCCAAGAGCGGCGACGAGGGCGTTTGCGTTAATGCCAAAGCAATTGTCGAGGATAAAGCTGCCGCCAATCATCCAGATGATGGCGCGCGCGATGTTGATGAAGATGCTCGATGCCGGAAGCGGGTTGTCGTCGCGGTTGAGCAGGTGGCGCAGGGTCTTGGATACGACCTTGGTGGCGATGGCGGTGCCTATTACCAAGATGACGGCCCAGATGATGTTGTGGACCCACCGTTGCTCAAAGAAATGAAGAATCGGTTCAAACAATTCCATGTGGGGAAACCTCCTCATGATCGTCCAACCATGATACCCACCAAAAGCCCGTCCGATCACATCGGACGGGCTTCTGTGCTTGATATAAGGTCTGCACGGCGGGGCTGCAAGGCCCGGCGGTGTAGCTTAGCGGCGGCGCTTCCAGATAATTCCGAGAATGATGATGACGATGCCGCCAATGAGGCATGCGCCGACCACGGCCAACGTGCGGTCTCCCGTTGCGGCAAGCTTGCCGGTCGTCTTTTTGTTGGTGACCTGCGTGATCGTCGTATCCGTCTTAGGCGAGGGCTTAGGCGTCGGGGCCGGTGTAGGCGTGGGATCCACGGCTGCGGAGCCGAAGCTGATGGTGCCCGCGAGCGAGGCCACCTTGTGCTCCCAGTTGTCCTGCCCAATCAGTGCCCTCAGCGCTGACTCGCAGGTGCCCCACTCGGTGTGCTTGGTGGCGTTTGCGAAGGTGGGGAAGTCGGTCGTGTTGGTGATAATGTAGTTGTTGGTGGCGACGGTATAGGTCTTGGCGGGGTCGAGCGTGCTGCCGTCTTTGGTGAGCGTGGCACTCACGATGCGCTTGCCTTCAGACTGCGTCCAGTCGATTGTTACGTTGATGCCGCCAAAGGAAAGAACGCTGCCGGAGTCGTCGGGCCACTTGTACATGTCCTGGGCTTCCTGCTCGGTGTGGCCGGCTGCGACGTAGGCTTGCTGAAGTTCGTAGCTGTCATTGCATTTGTCGCTAATTTCCAACGAGTGCTCAAGCGCTGCGAGGAAGTCCGCGCCGGTCATGGTCCAGGTCTCCAAGGTGTTGCCGTAGGGCGAGATGGCGATGACGTTGCCGGCGGTTACGTCTCCCGCCGCGATGCCGCCGCGGATGCCGCCCGCGTTTTCGATGGCAAGGTCCGCGCCCGTCAAATTAAGATAGGAACCGCAGATCACATGTCCGATGGTCTGGGCTTTAGTAGTGTCGCCCTCCTTGCTGGGGCGGAAATCGGTGGTGCGCACCATCTCCCAGCCATGTGTGCCCGCCGCGTCCTCGCCATAGAAATAGTTGGCGGTGGATGTGCCGAGTACCTTGTTCGATTCGATTTCAAAGGCGTCGTCGAGTGGCTTGATTTTGTTGTTGCGGACCTCATCAAGGATGTTCTGGTTATTAGGGTCTGCCAAAAGGTCGTCGACGTCCTTGGCGGCGTAGAGCGTCTCGGCGCTGCCGCCTGCGGAGACCGTCACTATGTCGTCGTTGGTGGTTTCGGTACCCTTGGTGTCGTACTCATAGGGGATGGAAAGCAGACCAACCTCGGCAAAGGCGCTGCCCGCCTCGACGACGCGGACCGGCTTGCCATCGGCCCCCGTTACGTTCTCGTTTAAGTTGATGTGCTCGTGGCCTGCGACCAGGGCATCGACGCCGTCGAGCTGTGCGGCAAAGGCCTTGGCGTTGAGCGTATGCGCGATACAAACGACAACGTTGCAGCCCTCATCCTCGCGCAGTCGCTTGGCCTCGGCATTGATGGCGTCCGCCGCACCCGAGAACGACGTGCCCTCGACCAGGTCCGCGCGCAGCGAGGAGCCCAGCGACTCATCCATGGCTCCGACGACGCCGACCTTAATCTTATAGTTAAACGTGGAACTGTCCTCGTCGTCCTTCCAAATGCGGTTGAGCGTCTTGGTGATGCTCGAGCTCCATACGCCGTTCGAAGACGTTGCATTCGCACAAAGCATGGCGAAAGGCGTGCTGGTGGCACCATTGCCGGCCATCGTGCGAAGCTTGTCCGCGCCGTAGCTCCAGTCATGGTTGCCCGGTGTGGTCGCGTCGTAGCCGTTTGCGTAGAAGGTGTTCATGAGTTCGGCGATGCTCTTGCCCTCGCTCATGGTGGCAAAGGACTGCCCGTGGAAGGTGTCGCCTGCATCGAGCAGAAAGTCGGGGGCGTTGTTCTGGGCGCTATAGAGAACCGCCAGTCCGTCAAAGCCAATGGTGCCGGTGCCCTTGCTTTCGTTGTAGCTGTACTTGTAGCTGCCGTGGATATCGTTGGTGTGCATGACGGTCACGGTGCCATAGATCGCTTGGGGCAGATCGCTCGCAAGGGCGAGGCTGGGTGCGCCAGTGAGCACGCCGGCAAGCAGCGCGGCGGTTAACGCAAGGCGGGGGACGAATCTTTTCATGGCAGTCTCCTTATTCCTAAACAAAAACCACCACAAAGGTGCCTGTCCCCTTTGTGGTGGTTTTCTAGGTCGTTAGCTCAGCAGCATGCGGTCGTTGGCGAGCTCGCCGCCCGAGACCTCCTCGAACTTCTGCAGCAGGTCGGCCACGGTGAGCGACTTTTTCTCGTCGCCTGCCACGTCGTAGATTACGTGGCCTTCGTGCATCATGATCAGACGGTTGCCCAGACGGATGGCATCGTTCATGTTGTGCGTGACCATGAGCGTGGTCAGGTGGTTCTCGTCGACGATCTCCTCGGTCAGGTTGAGCACCTTAGAGGCCGTCTTGGGGTCGAGGGCCGCGGTGTGCTCGTCGAGCAGCAGCAGGCGCGGCTTGGTGAGCGTGGCCATCAGCAGGGTGAGTGCCTGGCGCTGGCCGCCCGAGAGCAGACCGACCTTGGCGTTGAGGCGCGTGTCCAGACCGAGGTCCAAGCGCTTGAGCAGCTCAACGTACTCGTCCTTCTCGGCCTTGGTGACGCCCCACGAAAGACCGCGACGCTGGCCGCGGCGCTTGGCGAGGGCCAGATTCTCGGCAATCTGCATGTCGGCTGCGGTGCCGCGCATGGGGTCCTGGAACACGCGGCCCAGGTACTTGGCGCGCTGCGACTCGCTCAGACACGAGATATCGTTGCCGTCGAGCTCGATAACGCCCGAATCGAGCGGATACACGCCGGCGATCATGTTGAGCAGCGTGGACTTGCCGGCGCCGTTGCCGCCGATCACGGTCACAAAGTCGCCGTCGTTAAGGGTGAGGTCGACGCCGGTGAGTGCGCGCTTCTCGGTGACGGTGCCCTTGTTAAAGGTCTTTTTGACGTGCGAGAGCTTAAGCATCTGCCTCATCCCCCTTCGTGTAGGAGCTGCGGAGCTTATAGCGCTCCCAAACCACGGGCACGCACAGGGCCACGGCAACGATCACGGCGGAGAGCAGCTTCATGTCGTTGGCGTCCATGCCCAGCTGCAGCACGATGGCGCGAATGAGGAAGTACACCACGGAGCCAAAGACGGCAGAGGCAAGACGGACGCTAAACTGCGTCAGACCGCCGGGCAGCAGGCGGCCGAGCACCTCGCCGATGACGATAGCGGCAAGGCCGATGACGATGGCACCGGTGCCCATGCCAATGTCAGCGTACTTCTGGCTCTGGCAGATGAGCGCACCCGAAAGGCCGATAAGGGCGTTGGAGAGCACGAGGGCGATCATCTTGGTGGAGTTGGTGTTAACGCCCAGGGCGCGGATCATGTACTCGTTGTTGCCGGTGGCGCGCAGCGCCGAGCCAATCTCGGTGCCAAAGAACCAGTACAGGATGGCGACGATGGCCACGGCCAGCACAATGCCCAGGATGATGGCAACGGTGGACTGCGGCAGGCCCGTCATGTGGCTGACGGATGAGAAGATGGTGCCCTTGGCAAGGATGGGCGTGTTGGATTTGCCCATGATGCGCAGGTTGATGGACCACAGACTGATCTGCGTAAGGATTCCGGCAAGGATCGCGGGAATCTCAAAGACGGTGGTCAAGATGCCCGTGACAGCGCCCGCGATGGCGCCGGCGCACATGCCGGCCAGCACGGCGAGCAGCGGGTCGACGTTATTGTTGACGATGAGCACGGCGCAAACACAGCCGCCGAGGGCAAAGCTGCCGTCGCAGGTCATATCGGGGATGTCGAGCAGGCGGAACGTGATAAACACGCCAAGCACCATAATGCCCCAGAGGACGCCCTGCGAAACGGCGCCCTGCAATGCAATGAGCATGCTTCATACCTCCTAGGATAGGGTGGACACGTGATTTTCCATAATAGCGGTAACACTGCATAAAAGAGCTGCGGACGGATGTTTTGTCTCATCCGAAACAAGCAGGGCGAACGCCGGTCTTTGGCGTCCGCCCCAATGACTCAGATATTGAATAACGCAGCTGTGATGCGCGTGCGGGCCCTAGACGCGTCACCGCGCATGGCGCTATTCGTCCAGAGCGGAAAGGTCGATACCCAGAGCCTCGGCCATTTCGTCGTTCTTGACGACGACCAGGTCCTTGCTCGAGAGGTGCTTGATCGGCATATCCTCGGGCTTGGCCTCGCCCTTCAGGATCTTGACGGCCATCTCGCCTGCAGCGTAGCCCAGGTCCTCATAGTTGATGGAGAGGGTGAACAGACCGCCGGCCTTGCACATGCCCTCCTCGCCGGTAACGAAGGGGAGCTTGTTCTCCTTGCAGATCTGGCCGACCTGCGAGGCACCCGCGGCGATGGTGTTGTCGGTGGGGGAGTACAGCGCGTCGACCTTGCCCACGGCAGACTCGACGACGGACTGAATCTCGTTGGAGCTCGAGACGGTGAAGTCAGTGTACTCGAGGCCCAGCTTGTCGAGCTCCTTCTTGGCGGCCTTGATCTGGACGTCGGAGTTGGACTCGGCGGTGCAGTAGAGCAGGCCGACCTTCTTAACGTCGGGCAGGACCTTCTGCATCATCTCGAGCTGCTCGGCGACCGGGGTGAGGTCGGAAGCGCCCGTGACGTTGGTGCCGGGCTTGTCGTTGTCCTGGACCAGGCCGGAAGCAGCGTAGTCGGTGATGGCGCAGCCAACGATGGGGATATCGGCGGTGGCGCCGGCGGCAGCCTGCGCGGCGGGCGTAGCGATGGCATAGATCAGGTTGACGCCGTCGCCTACGAACTTGTCGGCAATGGACTTACACGTGGACTGGTCGTTCTGGGCGTTCTTCTGGTCGATCTTGACCTTGAGACCGCTCTTCTTGATGGCCTTGACGAAGCCGTCGTTGGCGGCATCGAGCGCGGAGTGCTCGGTGAGCTGCAGAACGCCGATGGTGTAGTCGGAACCGGCGGCAGCGGAGCCGGAACCAGAGTTGCCGCCGCATCCGGCGAGCGGAGCGAGCGCGAGCAGGCCAGCGGAGACAAGAAGGCTCCTGCGGCTGATGGTGATGTCCTTCATATCATTACCCCCAGTATAAAAATGGCTGGAAACACTGCACTAGGAAAAAGTGCAAGTGGGACTATAGTAACGCCGATGTCCATTTTTACAATAACCTGGCGGGTTTTTTAATACTGAACCGGATGGGCGGTGCTGAGGAACGACGGACGGTAACGGGGCTTACGCTGCGGGTGCGGGGCTGTCTTCTTCGTCTAGCGCGGCAAAGAGTTTCTTGCCGTCGAGCAAACGCGTGCTGACGTTTCTCATGCGGCTGATCTCAACGGTGCGCAGGGTGTCGTCGGCGCCTCGGGTGTCGTAGACCGTTCCCAGCAGATACGAGACGCCATCGCGCTGCCTGATGGCAAAGGGCCGGACCGTCATCCGTACCACCTCGATTTCGCCTCGGGTCAGGACGTTTGTGATATCAAAGCTGACGGTTGTTCCATGGTCGATGGCCTGTTCGACGAGTTCGCACGTGTCGATACGCTTGGCGTACGGACGCGTTGTCTTGACGGGTGCGTCGTTGGCGGCCGGTGCCGGTTCGGGCATATCGAGATAGTCGCGAACATCGGCGCTCGCCATGGCGACCAGGTGCTGCGCCATGCTCTTTCGAATGGCTATGGGTGTCGATCGGTTGCGCATGACCATGCCGTGGAGCCGTATGATCTCTTCATCAGTAAGCGGGCGGGTGAGGAGCCGATAGCCCACGCCGCGCTTATAGTCGATTTCGTATCCGGCGTGACGAAGTGCAGATATCGAGGTATAGATGCTGCGGCGTGCCGCCGAGATGGGCATGCGGGCGGGGTCGTTGGGATGGGCGAGGAGCTCGACCAACTCGTCGGAAAGCAGCGCCTTGTCCTCGCCGGTGTTCTCGCTCAAGAGCTGCAGGATGCGTACGGCGCGATAGGCTGCCATCGAGGCGGAGCCCCTGGTCGTGGTCTCGTAGTTTTCAACAACGGCTTCGGTCATAGCGCCCACGTCCTTTCCTTTTTTGGTGATGGCAGATCAGAGCCTAGGGCGCGGAGCCTGGCCAAGGACGCGTGACGCCTTGGACGGTCGATGGTTGCCGGCAAACGGCGGGTCGAATTTTCAACAACCCTGCCTAACTGACCAAAACCTTGCCAAAAGCTTGACGGATGCTGTTGAAAAAAGCGCCCCTCGGCTTGCCGAGAGGCGCTGGCGTGATGCGCTGTAATGCGCTGAGTGCGCTGTGGAGATTAGAAGTCGGCGTTGCCCACGGTGCGCGGGTGCGGCAGGACGTCGCGGATGTTGCCCACGCCGGTGAGGTACATCACCAAGCGCTCGAAGCCCAGACCGTAGCCGGCGTGCTTGCAGGAACCGTAGCGGCGCAGGTCAAGGTAGTACTTGTACTGCTCGGGATTCATGCCCAGGCCCTTGATGCGGGCCTCGAGCAGATCCAGGCGCTCCTCGCGCTGGGAGCCGCCGATAATCTCGCCGATACCGGGAACCAGGCAGTCGGCGGCGGCGACGGTCTTGCCGTCCTCGTTCATGCGCATGTAGAACGCCTTGATCTCGGCCGGGTAGTCGGTTACGAAGGTCGGGCGCTTAAAGTGCTCCTCGGTCAGGAAACGCTCGTGCTCGGTTTGCAGGTCGATGCCCCAGCTCACGGGATAGTCGAACTTGTGGCCGGCAGCCACCGCCTGCTCCAGGATCTCGACGGCCTCGGTATAGGTGACGCGGGCAAAGTCGGAGTTTGCCACGTGGTTCAGACGCTCGATCAGACCCTTGTCCACAAACTTGTTGAGCATATTGAGCTCGTCGGGGCAGGTGGCCATAACGTCCTTAAGAACGTACTTGAGCATGGCCTCGGCGTTGTCCATGTAGTCGTTGAGGTCGGCGAAGGCCATCTCGGGCTCAATCATCCAAAACTCGGCGGCGTGGCGCGTGGTGTTGGAGTTTTCGGCGCGGAAGGTGGGACCAAAGGTGTACACGTCGCCAAAGGCCATGGCAAAGTTCTCGGCATTGAGCTGGCCGGACACGGTGAGGCTCGCATGCTTGCCAAAGAAGTCCTGGCTCCAGTCGACCTCGCCGGACTCGGTGAGGGGCGGGTTTTTGGGGTCGAGCGTGGTCACGCGGAACATCTCGCCGGCGCCCTCGCAGTCACTCGTGGTGATAATGGGGGTGTTGACGTAGACAAAGCCCTGCTCCTGGAAGAAGCGGTGGATAGCGGCAGCTGCGACAGAGCGGATACGGAACACGGCGCGGAACAGGTTGGTGCGCGGGCGCAGGTGCTGTTGGGTGCGCAGGAACTCGACGGTGGCACGCTTCTTCTGCAGCGGGTAATCCGGGGCGCTGACGCCCTCGACCTCGATGGAGGTGGCAGAAAGTTCGAAGGGCTGGGGCGCATCGGGGGTCAGCTTGACGGTGCCGGTGCAGATGAGGGCGGCAGAGACGTTTTGGTGGGCGATCTCGTCGTAGTTGTCGAGCGCCTCGCGGTTCATGACGACCTGCAGGTCGCGGAAGCAGCTGCCGTCGTTGAGTGTGACGAAGCCAAAGTTCTTCATGTCGCGGACGGACTTGACCCAGCCGGCGACGGTGACGGTTTGGCCGCCGAGCGACTCGGCATCGGCATAGAGCTGCGCGATTTTGGTGCGGTTCACGTATCCTCCCATAACGGTTGTACGGATTATTTCCAAACAGTTAACCATTCTAACCCGCGAGCGGGGGCGTAGCAAAACGTTAGGCGTGATGTATGGGCGTGACGTGGGCACCGCGCAAGCACCGATTTTGCGTTGCCTAGTGCCCGCAGATGGCTTGGCGTATGAGGGCAGCGTAGGTGTCGATTCCCGCCTGGGTGAGGTGTGTGCCGTCGTCGACGAGGTATTCGCTGTGGCCCTCTGAGGCACCGTTCCAGTCGATGACGCCGGCGTTGTCGTTTTGGGTACAGACGTCACGAATCATCTGGTTATTGCGGTCCTGTAGCTCGAGCGGTACGCGCACGGTCACAAAGTAGATGGGCTTGCCGCCCACGGCATTAATCACGTCCTGCACCTGCTGGGGGTCGCGGATGAGGCCGTTGGTGCCAAGCGCGCAGATGACAACACTCGGGTCGTAGTTGGCGCTGTCCTGCGCGTAGACATCCTGGAAGGTGTAGAACTGGCGGCTCACCACGCCGTCGATGTACGCGTTGGGAAGCGCCGCCTGAATGCCAGGTTGGGCACCTGCGGTGACCGAGTCGCCGATCATGAGCACGCGGGCGTTGCAGGTTCCGGTTGCCTCGTCGTAGGTAAAGCTCTTCCAGTCAAGGTTCTTCGGGACCTTTTCGGCGATAGGTCCCTCTTTGGGTTTTTGCTTGGTGGCGTCTTCGGATGCGGTGTCGCTGGGCTGGGAATCTTTGCCGGATGCGGGCTCGGCGCCCTTGTCGTTGGCTCCGTTGTCCTGGGCGGAGGTCGCGTTCTGGGCAAGCTCGGGACGGAGTTGCTCGGCGCGGGCGGTGGCGATGCCTGCCCAGTCAAGCGGCGCGAAGGCAAGTGCGGCGACGCATACGGCGCCAAGCGCGGGGAGCACCATGGCGGGCACGAGGACGTGCTTTCTTGCCGTGCTGTCCTGTTGGGCCGGCTTGCGGGACCAAGGACGTTCGACGAGGCGATAGAAAACCTCGGCTACCGCAAGGATCAGTACAAGCTGTAATACCTGCTCCCACCAGGCGATGCGGGTAGTGCGGGTTGCGGGGTTCATAAGAAGCAGTAGGGGATAGTGCACCAGATAGACCGAGAACGAGCGCTGGCCCAGCCAGACGAGCGGCTTGACCGACAACAGACGGCGCACGATGCACTCCGTATTCTGCACGCAGATGATGAGGAGTCCGGTGAGCAGGGCAAACAGCAAAAAGCCGCCGCGGTAGAGCCAGGCGCTCTCTCCGGTCAGCATGAGTGCGCCGGCTATAACGGCAACGAGCCACGCGATAGAAATCGCGTTGACCTTTGAGATGCCCTTGTTGGCGCCGGGGATATGGATGTCACCGCTCAGCATCTCGCGCAGACGCGGCGCGGCGATGGCGGCTAAGGCTCCGCATAGAAGCTCGGCGGCACGGGTGTCGGTTCCGTAGTAGACGCGCGATGTGTCGGCGGTGGGATTAAACATGAGGACCATGGCTGCCGTCGATACAAGCGCGAATGCGGTCGTGATGCCGATGGCGGTGTTGCGCGACCTGGTTTTGCTGCACAGCGCCATAAGGATGACCGGCCATACCAGATAGAACTGCATAGTGACAGCGCAGAACCACAGGTGCGTGAGCGGCGAGGGGAGCCCCGCAGCGGCGAAATACGAGACGTTGCGGAAGATGTAGAACCAGTTGCTCAAAAAGAGTGCCGATGGCAGGGCGTCCTGCTGCACCTTAGGGAGTAGGCTCGGGGCCGCGATATAGGTGGCGACGGCGGTAAGCGCGATGGTCACGACGATCGGCGGCATCATGCGCGCAATGCGGCGGCAGATATAGCGCGGGTATGAGAATCCGTCGCGTGCCGTGGCCCGCATAATGCTTTTGGTGGCGAGATAGCCACTCAGCGTAAAGAAGAGTGTAACGCCCAAAAAACCGCCGGTCAGGCGGCTGGGGCGAAGGTGATATAGGACGACGCCGGCGATGGCGAGGGCGCGGAGCCCGTCGAGCGCGACGATGCGTTGGTTGCGCTGAGGCGCGGCATGTGCGGCGCCCGTGGGTGTGTTTTGCATCGATCTTCCTCCAATGTCGACCTAGCAGTCTAGCGCTCTGCGCGGACAAAGGAAGGGGGTTCGTGCGGTTGAACAACATGCCGCGGGGCGATGCCTCGCTACGCAAAAGCCGCACCTGTGTTGATGCTCAGCTGCCTATATAGAAACGTTTCAGAACCTCTACATAGGCAAAAACAACAACACAGATGCGGCAAAGATGCACGGGTGGTTGAGCCTTTATGCGATGATGCTCGGCTACTTGGTCTTGGCAACCAGCAGCGGATCGCCGAGCTTGACGAGCGGATTGCCGCCGATAAGCGTGCCAGACTCGCCGACGTGGTCGATGCTCTTGAGGCGGTCGAGCTCAGAGACGATGACGGTCACGATGTCCTCGTGACCAGCGGCCTTGATGGCGTCGCGGTCGAAGCTGATGAGCGGCTGGCCCGCCTTGACCGTGTCACCCATCTCGACAAAGCGGGCAAAACCCTTGCCGTTCATTTCCACGGTGCCCAGGCCAACATGGATGAACACGCGCAGACCGTCCTCGGTGATCATGCCGATGGAGTGGTTAGTGACGGTGGTGGCGCCGATGCGGCCGTTGGCGGGCGCGTAGATGGTGCCGGTAATGGGTTCGATGCCGTAGCCCTGACCGAGCATGCCCGAGGCGATGGTCTCGTCGGGAACTTCACTCAGATTGACGAGCACGCCGTTGACGGGAGCGTAGATGACGCCTTCGCGGGTGGCGAAGCTTGCTGCGGGCGGAACGGACGCCTCGCCCGACGAGGTGAACGTGGACTTGAGCGAATCGAGCAGACCCATAGTTGCCTCCAACGTATCAAGTGCGCATATCGCGCGCGTGTAGTTTTGCCGGAAACGTTTCGTATGTGTTTCCCAGCACGGTCAGCGCCCCTATTTTACGCTGCCTAACGATACCTCTGAACAGCGATTTTGTGATATATCAGTTGAAGGCCAACTTATTGCGGGGGTGTTTCTGCGCCGTGAGCTCAAGTGGGGTACGCTAAGGTGCGAAAAACGAGTGCGTACGAATCGCACGGAGGGAGCACCTATGATTATTGAGAACCATGCGCTGTGGGGCGAGGACCCGACCGAGGATTATCCGGCGACGTTTACGTATCTGGGTGCCGAGCCGCTGCCCGACAAGCCCAATGGCCGCCGCCCCGCGGTGATCATCTGCGGCGGAGGCGGGTTTACGCATATCGCTCCGCACGAGCAGGACCCGGTGGCGTTTGCATTTTTGGACCGCGGCTACCAGGCCTTTGTGCTCAACTATGTGACGAGCGCCACGGGCGACGTGAGCTTTCCGCACCCGCAGGCGGACCTCGCCAAGATGGTCGCTACTGTGCGCGCCAACGCCGACGAGTGGCATGTCGATCCCAAGCGCGTGTGCATCGTGGGTTTCTCGGCGGGCGGCATGATCTGCGCCTCGTTGGCAACGCAGTGGAAGACCGGACCCTTCGCGGGCCTTGCCGGGGCTCGTCCGGAGGATATTCGTCCCGACGCCGTGGTGCTGGGCTATCCGTTGCTCGACCTTGCCTATGTGCGCGATATGCAGACGCGCGACCCGCGCATCGACCTGCGCGTGCCCAAGACGGGTGGCAAGACGGGGCGCGATTTGCTCAACGACTATCTGTCGATGGTGACGGGCGGCGAGGCGACCGATGAGCACCTGACCGACATTTGCCCTACCACGCACGTTTCGCGCCAGATGCCCCCGACCTTTGTGTGGGGCGTTTCGGACGACAAGACGGCGCCGGTCGCGCAGGTCTATCCGTTTGTGCAGCGCATGGCCGAGGAGGGTGTTGCATGCGAGATGCACGTCTTTGACCAGGGTGGCCACGGCCTTTCGCTCGGCAACGCCAATACCGCGGCCGACAACGAGGACAAGCAGGTGGCAGTCCGTCCTTGGATTCGCCTAGCCTTCCGCTTCCTGGAGCGCCATCTGTAAGAGGACGGACATCCCCTCAATAACTTGCGGTGAAATAGTTCCTATTTAAGGCCTCAACCAGCCCAAGCAGGAACTATTCCACCGCAACTTTGTCTTTGATGCCCCGCCCGGAAACTGCGTCCCGGTTTGGGCGCGGATTCCGGGATGCAGTTTCCCATAGGGCCTCGACTGGGAAAGTGCGTCCCGTTTCGGGCGGGGATTCCGGGTTGCATTTTCCGCAAGAGGCCTGTTTGGGAAACCATATCCCGTTTCGAGCCAGAATTCTGGCAGAGCGGCAAAATATCGGCTTCCGGCAGCTGGGGACGTTCCTTAAGTGCCGGCACCCTGGGACACTCCCTGTATGATTCGCATGCTACGGAGGAAAGCGGATCATTTTGGGTGGCGGTAGTCGGCTATTTCAGCGTAATGCAGGATGCGAGGAGATCGCAGTACGTTTCTCCCGTGAAATCATAATTGATCCCAAGCGGGCGGTATCCATCCTGGACATATCCCCAGTAAGGTCCGCCGGACAGCACTACAGTCTTGCCCGATGACGTCTTTCCAATCGTCTTAGAGAAGGCGGTCTCTGCGCCGTGCGGCGATCCATCGGTTGCGTATACCGTAAAGTTCGCTTTCGAGGCAACATCTTGCGCTGTAACGTCATTGGCGGTAAGGGTGTCGGACGTCGTTTCGAATTTCAACCAATCCATGGGGAACCAGTCGGGGAGGACCATTGTAAAGTAGTCGGTTTCAAACGTCCTTGCCTGCCTTGCCTCCTCGGCTTTCTTGGCCTCTTCCTCCGCCTGGCGCCTTGCCTCCTCCTCGGCCTGCTTTGCCGCCACGGCGTCGTCGCGGCGCTTGGTCGCGGCGGTCGCGAGCGCCTCGGCGTCAATATTGAAGCCGGCCTTCTTGGCGCCCTCGTCCTCCTCGGCGTACTTCTTTGCCGCGGCGATCTGGTCGTCGGTCACTTCGGGCGCCTCGATCGGCTCCAGCGCCACGTCGCCCGCGTCAATGGTCTTCTTCTCGGCGGCCTTTTCGCCCAACTTGATGTTGAGCTTGTCGGCGGGGACAGCGTAGATCGTGCCGTCGGCGGCGATAGGGGAGGCGGCGACCTCGACCTTGTAGCTTCCGCGCCGGAGCTCGACGCCCTCGCCGTCGCTGTCCACGTAGCGCACGGCGTCGACCTTCTTGCCGCGGTCTTCCTTGCCTGTAATATGAACCGGCAGCCTGCTCGCTCCCGCCGAGGTGTCCCAGCCCTGGGCCGAGACGCTAAAGCGCACGGCGTGCTTTGCCGCGAGCGCCTCCTGTTCGGCCGCCTGTCGAGCCTGCTCGGGGGCGTAGACGCCGAAGTAGTAGCCGGCACCGCCGCCCGCAGCGAGCAATGCGATCACGACGGCCGCGATCGCGAGGGGCCTCTTTGAGCGCTTGGCCTTCGCCGGCACCGGTGCCGTCGGCTGCGCCTCGGCTGCCGGGGCGGGTTGATAGTCGCCCTGCGATTCGGCCGGGGCTTCATATTCGGCGGCAATGGGCTCGCCGCACACGGGGCAGAACCTGGTCCCGTCCTCGACTTTCGACCCGCAATTTCGGCAGAACATGTGCAGACTCCCCTCGATCGGTGCCCGCGCGAATACCGGGCACATCCTCATCCGCCTCTATCCTATGCGCGGACTTGCGCCCTTTGTTGCGCAACATTGCCGGGCTCTCGTCCGGGAAAGCCGTATCCCGTTCCGAGCGCCGATTCCGGGACGCGCTTTCCGCTATAGACCTCAACCGGAAAGCGCATCCCGTTTTGACGCTTCAGAGTGGGACGCAGTTTCCCCGAGGGGCCCCATCGGGAAATCGGAGACCGGAATTCGCCTGAGTAGTGGGATACAGTTTCCGCAGCAGGCCCGTCTGGGAAACCACGGCCCAGAATTCCCATTGCACCAATCTGTTGATTGAACATCGTTGCGTGTTCGCGCTATCATGCATGATTACAATTGGTTAGCCATGGCAAACGGTTAGCCATGGTAAACAAAATGCAACGCCCTGTGGGCGCCGGGGGAGGAACACGGACGTGAAGCTCGATACACTCGAGATTGGAAAGGACGCCGTTGTCGCATCGGTGACATCGGACGACCAGGCACTCCGACAACATATTTTGGACATGGGCCTAACACCGGGCACCGAAGTCACCATGATGAAGTACGCCCCCATGGGCGACCCGCTCGAGATTCGCCTGCGTGGCTACGAGTTGACGCTGCGCAAGGACGATGCCGCACGGATTGAGCTCGTGGGTGTTCACGACACAGATACGGGTCCGCGCGCTAACGCCGCAATCGGCACGACGGAGCACCCGGCACTCGGCGAGGGGACGTATTCGCCCCGTGCGGCAAAAACGGCCGTGCCCGAGGGCGCACCGCTTCATTTTGCCCTCGCCGGCAACCAAAACTGCGGTAAGACCACGCTGTTTAACCAGCTGACGGGCTCCAACCAGCATGTCGGTAATTTTCCCGGCGTGACGGTCGACCGCAAAGATGGCACCATCCGTAACCACCCCGAGGCGAGCGTTACCGACCTGCCCGGCATTTATTCGCTGTCGCCGTACACGGGTGAAGAGATCGTGAGCCGCCAGTTTATCCTGGATGAGCATCCCGACGCCATCATCGACATCATCGACGCTACCAACATCGAGCGCAATCTGTACCTGACGCTGCAGCTTATGGAGCTCGATCGCCCCATGGTCATCGCGCTCAACATGATGGACGAGGTGACGACCAACGGCGGTGCCATTGACGTCAACCTGCTCGAGAGTCTGCTGGGCGTGCCCGTTGTCCCCATTAGCGCTGCCCGCAACGAGGGTATTGGCGAGTTGGTGGATCATGCCTTGCACGTGGCGCGGTTCCGCGAACGCCCCGGCCGCCTGGACTTCTGCGCGCCCGATGGCCCAGACGGCGGCGCGCTGCATCGCTGCATTCACGGCATCGCCAACCTTATCGAGGACCATGCCGCGACGGCACACATTCCCGTGCGTTTTGCGGCGACCAAGCTGGTTGAGGGCGACGAGCTGGTGACCGAGGCGCTTCACCTGGATCGCAACGAGCTCGACGCTATCGAGCACATCATTACCCAGATGGAGGGCGAGGCGGGCACCGACCGCCTATCTGCGCTGGCCGATATGCGTTTTAGCTTTATTGGCGACGTGTGCGGGCGTTGCGTCGTCAAGCCGCACGAGAGCCGCGAGCACGTGCGCTCCGTCAAGATCGACCGCATTCTGACGGGTCGCTATACGGCCATTCCGGCGTTCCTGGTGATCATGGGCCTCGTCTTTTGGCTGACGTTTGGCGTGATCGGCGCGGCGTTGCAGGGACTCATGGAGGACGGCATCGCTGCCATCATCGCCTCGGCCGATGCAGGCCTCAAGGCGTTCGGCACCAACGACGTGGTGCGTTCGCTAGCCGTCGACGGTGTACTCACGGGCGTAGGCAGTGTGTTGACCTTCCTGCCGATTATCGTCGTGCTCTTCTTGTTCCTCTCCATTCTGGAAGACTCCGGATACATGGCGCGCGTGGCCTTTGTCATGGACAAAGTCCTACGTCGCTTTGGCCTGTCGGGCCGCAGCTTTGTGCCCATGCTCGTCGGTTTTGGCTGCACCGTGCCGGCTATCATGTCGACCCGTACACTCCCATCCGAGCACGACCGCAAGATGACGGTCATGCTCACGCCGTTCATGAGCTGCTCGGCCAAGTTGCCGGTCTACGGTCTACTGTGCGGGGCGTTTTTCCCACAGGCGACGGTTCCCGCCATGGTTTCGCTCTATCTGATTGGCATTGCGGTTGGTTGCATTGCGGCTTTGGTGCTCAACCGCACGGCATTTAAGGGCGACCCGGTGCCGTTTATCATGGAGCTGCCCAATTACCGCCTGCCGAGCGTCAAGACGACAGTGATACTGGCATGGGATAAGGCCAAAGACTTTATTACCAAGGCCTTTACCATTATCTTTGCCGCGACCGTGGTCATCTGGTTCCTGCAGACGTTCGACATCCGCTTTAATGTGGTCGCCGATCAGTCGCAGAGTCTACTTGCGGGCCTCGGCAGCATCATTGCGCCGGCGCTGGCGCCGCTTGGGTTTGGCGACTGGCGTGCATCCACGGCGCTCGTCACCGGACTTATTGCCAAGGAGAGTGTCATCTCGACCCTCACGGTGCTTTTGGGCGCGACCTCGCCCGCGGCACTGTCGACCATGTTCTCTCCGTTTACTGCCTATGTGTTCCTGGTCTTTACGCTGCTGTACCCGCCCTGCGTGGCAGCCATCGGTGCCGTCAAGAGCGAGTTGGGCACGCGCTATGCCGTTGCCGTGTTCGCGTTTCAGGTGGCAGTCGCCTGGATCGTGGCGTTTGTCGTGCATTCGGCGGGCATATTGCTGGGGTTGGCTTAGTTATTTATTGACGGCGCAACCTCTGTGTATCGAATTGTTTCGGTCCCGTGTCCGTTACTGACGGATGCGGGACCGTTGCTATATAATCGCCTCCGCTCAAAATGATTGGAGATGTTATATATGAGTCAGGCAAGGCAAGACGGCATCACGCTCAGGCAGTGGCTCCCACTCGTCGGGCTCACCTGCTGTGCGTTCGTGTTCAACACGTCGGAGTTTATGCCCATCGGCCTTTTGACTGATATCGCCGCGTCGTTCTCGCTTACCGAGGCCCAAGCTGGCATCATGATCTCGGTCTATGCCTGGGGCGTCATGCTGCTGTCGTTGCCGCTCATGGTGTTCGCTTCGCGCTTTGAGTTCAAGCGGATGCTGCTGGGCGTGCTTGCCGTGTTCTCGCTGGGCCAGTTCCTGTCCGCCGTGGCGCCGACCTATCCCATCCTGGTCTGCGCGCGCCTGGTGGTCGCTTGCGCACATGCCGTGTTCTGGTCAGTCGCCTCGATTATGGCCTCGCGTCTGGTTGACACGCGCCACGGAGCGCTCGCCATCAGCATGATCGCTACGGGCTCGTCCATCGCGCAGATCTTTGGCCTACCGCTCGGTCGCGCCATTGGCCTGGCCGTGGGCTGGCGCATGACGTTTGCCGTGGTCGGGGGCCTCTCAGCCATCGCGGCCGTCTACCAGGCAGCGGTGTTCCCGGCCATGCCGGCGGGTGAGCGCTTTACCGTCAAACAGCTGCCCGAGTTGCTCAAGAACCCGCTCCTCATCGCGCTCTACGCAGTCACGGTCTTCATGGCGACCGGCTATTACGCAAGCTACAGCTATATCGAGCCCTTCCTGGCGCAGGTCGCGCACGTCGATGCGGGCGCCATTACCATGACGCTGACGGCGTTTGGCTGCTCTGGTTTGCTCGGAAGCTGGCTGTTTGGCCGCCTGTTCGACGGGCACCGCTTCCCGTTCTTGGCTATCACGCTCTCCGGCGTGCCGGTGGCCCTGCTGCTCATGGGGCCGGCCGCATCGTCGCTCGTGACAGTGCTTGCCGTCTGCGCACTGTGGGGTTGCTGCGCCACGGCCTTTAACGTGGCGTTTCAGGCCGAGCTCATCAAGCACACGCCGGCAGATTCGTCGGCCGTCGCCATGTCGATCTTCTCGGGCCTGTTCAATCTGGGCATTGGCACGGGTACCGCGATCGGCGGAGCCGTGGTTTCGGGTCCCGGTATCGCCTGGATCGGCTTCGCGGGCGGGTCGATTGCCGTCGTGGGCGTTATCCTCGCCATCACGGTGATGTTCCCGGCCATTCGCCGCGCAAAGCCTGTCGCCTAATCACGTTCCCTCATCAATTGCGGTGGAATAGTTCCTGTTTAAGGCCTCTGAAGGTCCAAGCAGGAACTATTCCACCGCAACTTATTTTGGGGAAGAGGATACAAGCTGGGCATACAATGGATGTCGTTGTGTTGAGCTTACCGGGAGGTTGCTATGTGGGCATACGAGACGACGTTCTATCAGATCTATCCGCTGGGCTTCTGTGGAGCTCCGCGCGAAAACGCCGCCCCTGTTGCCGAGGATGAGCTCGCCCAGGCTGCCGATGCCACAGCTAGCCCCGATGCCCCCATCATGAAGATTGCCCAATGGGCCGACTACCTGCAGGAACTCGGCGTTGGCGCCGTGCTCATCAACCCGCCGCTCGAATCCGACAGCCATGGCTACGACACGCGCAGCCTGCGCCATATAGACCGTCGCCTGGGTGGGGATGCCGATTTTGCCGCCGTGTGCGAGACGCTGCATGCCCACGGTATCCGCGTGGTGCTCGATGCCGTCTTCAACCACGTCGGTCGCGGCTTTTGGGCCTTCCGTGATGTGCAGGAGCGCAAGTGGGATTCGCCCTACAAGGATTGGTTCCATATCAGCTTCGACGGTGACTCGTGCTACGGCGACGGCTTTTGGTACGAGGGCTGGGAGGGCCATTTTGAGCTTGTGAAGCTCAACCTGCAAAACCCCGCCGTGGTCGATTACCTGCTTGAGTCCGTGCGTCGCTGGGTCGAGGTCTTTGGCATCGACGGCCTGCGCTTGGACGTCGCCTATATGCTCGACCGCGACTTCATGCACCGCCTGCACGCCTTTACCCGTGAGCTCAAGCCCGACTTTATCCTGATCGGCGAGACGCTCCACGGCGACTACAACCAGATCGTCAACGACGAGATGCTCGACTCCTGCACCAACTACGAGTGCTACAAGGGCCTGTACTCCAGCTTTAACTCGGTCAACATGTTTGAGATCGCCCATTCGCTGCACCGTCAGTTTGGCGGCGACCCGTGGTGCATCTACCGCGGCAAACACCTGCTGTCGTTTGTCGACAACCACGATGTGCCGCGCCTGGCGAGCATCCTCACCGACAAGTCCTGCCTGCGCCCCGCCTATGGCATGCTCTTTGGAATGCCGGGCATTCCGTGCGTCTACTACGGCAGCGAGTGGGGGATTGCCGGCGAAAAGGGCGGCCCCGATGGCGACTGGGCGCTACGTCCTGCGCTTGACACCCCGGCACCTAACGAGCTGACGGCATTTGTCACGCAGCTTGCGCACCTACGCTCGGCAAACGACACGGCGGCCCGTGCCCTCAACTACGGTGCCTATCGCAACGTGGTGATCCAGAATAAGCAGCTGCTGTTCGAGCGCACCTGCGACGACGCGACGGTGCTCGTGGCGGTCAATGCCGTGAACGAGCCCTATACCTTTGGAGCCGGCGAACTCAACGGCTCCTTCGTCGACCTGCTTGCCGACGATGCGCCCACGGTCGAGCTGTCGGGCTCCCTTGAACTTGCGCCCTACGAGGTGCGCTATCTGTTGAGGGCCTAGGCCATGGCGGCGTCCGACGAAGGCTATCAACATATTGAGCATGGGTTTGAGCCCGTGTTTGACGACCGCTCGCGCGTTTTGGTGTTGGGGTCGTTTCCCTCGGTGCTCTCGCGTGCCAATGCCTTCTACTATGGCAATCCGCAGAACCGCTTTTGGCGCGTGATGGCCGCGTGCCTCGGTGTGCCCGTGCCGCCCAACGAGGGAGACTCTTTGGCGAGCGGCGAGCCCGCGACGCTCGACGCCTCGATTGCCGCCAAGCGGGCTATGCTGCTCAACGGCGGTGTGGCCCTGTGGGACGTGATCGAGAGCTGCGACATTAAGGGCTCGAGCGACGCGAGCATTCGCAATGTTGTGCCGGCACACATCGAGCGCATTACCGGCACAGCTCCCATTGAGCAGGTGATATGCAACGGTGGTACAGCTGGCCGGCTCTACAAGCGCTATCTACAAGAACGCACCGGGCTGCCCGCCATCGTCCTGCCCTCGACAAGTCCTGCCAATGCAGCGTGGCGTCTGGAGCGGCTTGCTGAGCGCTGGCGCGAGGCCGTTGACTGGGGCGCTCTGTGATTTAGATATCTGATTGGGCGCGGGTGCCGAGGCGTTTGATGATGGCATGCCAGATCGGTGCTGGCAGCGCGGGCTTGACGCGCACCATGCCGTCGGCATCGACGCTACCGGCATTGCCACCGCCAAGCAGCTGCGCATGCTCAATGGAGCAGCCCATGCGCACGGCGCCCACAAGCTTATCCATCGCTTCCGAAAATGGCCTACGCAAGAGGCCCATACGCGGGGAGTGGCGAAGCGCTGCGATGCCGCTGCCGGCACAGATGGCAACGCCGCCACACCACAATTGGTCATGGCGCTCACATGCCTTGTGCAGGCGAACGGCGGTCCCACGCGCCTGCTCAGTGCCTTCTTGTGCGGCTTGAATCGCAGCATAGACGCGCGTCCCCGTACCGCCAAAGCGCTCAAGCGCCTGCTCGATAGCTGTCAACGTCTCATCGTCAGCCACATCTTCAATGGCCAGCACGATGCCATCGGCAGCGCTGCCGGTGCCATTTGCCTTCAAGTCGACTGGGCGGGGGAGTACAGTGCCGGAAAGCTGCGCATAGGCGGCGATGGCATCCTGCAAGTCCCAAAGCAAAAACTCAAGATCGGCGCTATTGGGAATGCTGATATAAGCAATGGTTTGCAACGTTTTTGGTACATCGCCGCGTGCGGTCGTCTCCATGCCGCCTCCTTTCCGGTTGGTTTCCGTTTAGGTTACACCGTCTGGTGGCGCTCCGCCGCGCTATCCTAGTGCAACCCTTACGAAAGGAACGCCATGCGTCTGCCCATGAATACCTCGCTTGCCACGCTCAAGCCCTCCGGCATCCGCCGAATCAACGCGCTCGCCGCCCAGCATCCGGGATGCATTGCGCTTGCGCTCGGCGAGCCCGATTTTCCCACGCCCGATGTGATTAGCGCCGAGGTGACGGCCTCGCTCGACCGCGGCGACACGCACTATCCGCCCAACAACGGCCGTCCCGCCCTGCGCGAGGCACTGTCCAAATATATGGGTGACGCGGGCCTGGCATTTTCCGCCGACGAGGTCATCCTGACCGACGGCGCGACCGAGGCCCTGTCGGCAACATTCATGGCTATGCTCAACCCCGGCGACGAGGTCATTATCCCCACGCCGGCCTTTGGCCTGTACGAGAGTATCGTCGTGGCCAACCACGCCAAGGCGGTCTTTTTGGATACGGAGCCCGCGCAATTCCAGATTGACGAGGACGCACTTCGTGCTTGCGTGACGCCGGCGACCAAGGCCATCGTCATCTGCACGCCCAACAATCCCACGGGCTGCATCCTCAACGCGGCATCGCTCGACGCCGTGGCGCGCGTAGCGGAGCAGGCGGGCATCTACGTAGTCTGCGACGACGTATACAACCGTCTGGTCTATGTGGATGGCTACGAGCGCTTTGCCCAGCGCCACCCAGAGCTACGCGAGCAGACGGTCGTCATCGAGAGCTTCTCCAAGCCCTGGGCTATGACTGGCTGGCGCTTAGGTTGGCTCGCAGCCGCAGCCCCCGTCATCGCCGAGATTGCCAAGGCTCACCAATACTTAGTATCGAGTGCCGTCTCCTTCGAAATGGACGCCGCAGCCCGAGCCCTCACCGTCGACCCCACTCCCATGCTCGAAGTCTACCGAGCCCGCCGCAAACGCGTGCTCGCAGCCTTAGACGCCATGGGCCTCGACGCAGTAGAGCCCGCAGGAGCCTTCTACACTTTCCCGAGCATCAAAAAGTTCGACCTAACCAGCGAAGCCTTCTGCATCAAAGCCATCAAAGAGGCAAACGTAGCCCTAGTCCCCGGAAACTGCTTCGGAACCGAAGGCCACATCCGCCTAAGCTACTGCGTCTCCGACAAAGACCTGGACGAAGGCCTCCACCGCCTGTCCACCTTCATTTCGACTTTGTAGTCCTTAGGGACGCAACACATCAGCCCACCGACATAAGGATTATGCGTGGGGGCGTCGCTCAACGGAAAACCGGGCTGCCCCAAAGTCGCCGCAGGCCGCGCCGCCGAAGGCCGGGCGCAAGGTTTTCGTAGATTCCGCACGAGCCGAAGAGCACTTAATGTGCTCTTCGTGCGAGCCAGGACTTGACCGAGCGAAAACCTTGCGCCCGGCCTTCGGCGGCGCGTGCCGGATGGTGGAATTGTGTACAGCCCGGTTTTCCGTTGACCGACGCCGGGGTCCCCGCCATAATACTTTCGGTTCACGCACGAATCCGCTGCCAGAGACAGCCGGTGCAAACGGGCATCGCCCGCGAGCTTAATGGGATATCCCGCCAGCCGAGGTGGTCGAGTAGATATGTCTTCTCGCCCCCGTCGCTCATGCAGCGCGGGGGCTTTCTTTTTGGACATGCCCCCGTCACGTCCTTGTGGCGGACCGTGCCCGGAAAGAATTCGAGGAGGTGTAATTCATGCCCCAGCAGTACAAAATCGACAAGGTTGCAGAGATCGAGTCCCGTATCGCCGAGAACGCCGGTCTGTTCGTCGTCAACTACAACGGTCTGACGGTTAAGCAGGCTCAGGAGCTGCGTCATCAGCTTCGCGAGTGCGGCGCCGAGATGAAGGTCTACAAGAACAACCTGGTCAAGATCGCTCTCAAGAACCAGGAGCAGCCCGAGCTCGACGAGATCCTCGCCGGCCCCGTCGCTTATGTGTTCTACGAGTCCGAGCCGGTCGAGGCCGCTAAGGCCCTTAAGGACTTCTCTGCTCAGTCCAAGGGCGTCCTTGAGATCAAGGGCGGTATCTCCGACGGCAAGGCCGTTTCCGCTGATGATGTTAAGGCTATCGCCGAACTGCCCACCAAGGATCAGCTTCTCGGCCAGATCGCCGGTCTCATCTCCGGTTTCGCTCGCGACATCGCTGTCTGCGTCAACGGCGTTTCCTCTGGTCTCGCTCGTTCGATCCAGCAGGTCTCCGAGCAGAAGGCAGCCTAGTTGCTGTTTTCACCCGCGGCGGCAACGCCGCACCCCTGGTGCATTCGCGCCGTGTTTTAACTGATCTCCGTGCATTCGCACGGAAACCGAAAGGACTTAGAAATGGCTAAGCTTACCACCGATGAGATCATCGATGCTCTTAAGGAAATGACCCTTCTCGAGGCTTCCGAGCTCGTCAAGGCTATCGAGGACACCTTCGGCGTTTCCGCCGCTGCTCCTGCCGCTGTTGTCGCCGCTCCTGCTGCTGGCGCTGCTGAGGCCGAGGAGAAGACCGAGTTTGACGTCGTGCTCGAGGGCTTCGGCGACAACAAGATCCAGGTCATCAAGGCCGTCCGTGAGCTCACCAACCTTGGCCTGAAGGAGGCCAAGGAGGTCGTCGAGGGCGCTCCCAAGGCTGTTCTCGAGGGTGCCAAGAAGGAGGACGCCGAGGCTGCCAAGGAGAAGCTCGAGGCTGCTGGCGCTGCTGTCACCCTCAAGTAATCAGGCTCTCTCGCCAGATTTCTTTGCAGACGGGGTTCGCATTGCGAGCCCCGTTTTTTTGTTACGGGCCCTCATTCCCATTGCTCGGCACGCAGAACACCGCTGTCTTCGCCATGCCAATCCCGTGACCGCTGGGGCGTAAAATTGCACCATTCGAGCAATAATTTGCGTTGACCTGCTGAAGAATTGCGTTTGCCTTACGGCGACGTATGTCTCCGGCGGTAAGATACTTCGGTATCGCAATTTGGTCTGCGGCCGCCGTGCCGCACGCACAGGGCGCATTCTGCGCCTGCGAAAGGATCCTTGAATAACATGAAGGCAATCATCCCCGCCGCCGGTCTTGGCACGCGTTTTCTGCCTGGCACTAAGTGCACGCCCAAAGAGATACTGCCGGTGCTCGACAAGCCGGTCATCCAGTATGTCGTCGAGGAGGCGCTCGACCCCGAGGAGGTCGACGACGCCATCATCGTTACCTCTCCCGGTAAGCCCGAGCTGCTGAGCTACTTCCAGCCCGATCGCTCGCTTGAGAATCTGCTGCGCGAGCGCGGTAAGGATGCTTACGCCGATGCTGTTGCCCATGCGGGCGGCATGCCGGTCGACTTCCGTTATCAGTACGAGCCCAAGGGCCTCGGTCATGCCATTCGCTCTGCTGCCGACGCCGTGGCAGGGGAGAACTTCCTGGTTCTTCTGGGCGACTACGTTGTGCCCAACCGTGACATCTGCGACAAGATGCTTGCTGTCTCCAAGGAGCACGGTGGCGCTTCGGTTATCGCCGTTGCCGCGTGCGCTCCCGAGGAAGTCAGCCGCTATGGCGTCATCGCCGGCGATCGCGTGGGCTCGCTCGAGGGCTTCGAGAATGCTGCCGACGACGAGCCCGGTGCCGTTTGGCGCATCGGCGGTCTGGTCGAGAAGCCCGCTCCCGAGGCGGCTCCGTCCAACCTGTACATCGTCGGTCGCTACCTGCTGAGCCCGCTGGTCATGGACCTGCTGGCCGATCAGCAGGCCGGCAAGGGCGGCGAGATCCAGCTCACCGACGCTATGGCCCGTTCGCTCGACCGCGAGGCCATGTACGCTGTCGTCATCGACCCGCTCTCGGGCTACGACACCGGCACCCCGTCTGGCTGGATGGCCACCAACGCCCTCATGGCCGCAAGCGATCCTCGCTTTGCCAGCGCCTTCTGGGACGCCATCGACGAGCGCGGTGGCTTGATGCGCAAGTAATCCTTCGGGCATCGACATTTACGGGTGCGGACTTCGGTCTGCACCCGTTTTTTTATGCGAGCTACTGCTTAGCTCCGGAAAGTGCGACCCACAATTTGGCCGAATTCTGGGACGCGCTTTCCGGTTGGAGCCCCTAGCGGAAACTGCGACCCGGAATTTCGGCTCAGAACGGGACACGCTTTCCCGAACAGGGCTCAAACGGAAACTGCGTCCCAGTTTGGGGCCTCAAAACGGGATGCAGTTTCCGTCCGATTAACCCTCACCGCCATTCCGCCATTCAGCTGTCCGTATCAGCAGGCTCGTTCACATAAAATATATGAACAGGTGTTCGATACATACCTATCTACCTGCATTTTTTCTGTCGAAAAACTTTGCTACTCCAAAAACTCAATCGCGTCAAGGCTTTTCTTGCCCAACGGTCGGTACCTGATAAACTATTAGGTTGCGATAACTGGCGAAGCTATGCCTCGCCAACCCACCGAGCATTTCCGTGAAGGAGGAAAAACCTGGTGACCTACGCATACACTGCCACTGAGCGCAAGCGCGTCAGCTTCGGGAAAATCCCGGAGGCCATGGAGCTCCCCAACCTTATCTCTGTTCAAAGGGAATCCTTTGAGCGTTTTAAGGACGAGGGCCTTCGTGAGGCGTTCAAGGAATCCAGCCCCATCCAGAGCCAGAACCATGTTCTCGAGGTTACCTTCGGCGAGCATCAGTTCGGCGACCCCGCGCACACCGTCGAGGAGTGCCGCGAGAAGGATATGACCTATCAGGCTCCGCTTCTGACCGACGTCCGTCTCACCAACAAGGAGACCGGCGAGATCAAGGAGCAGCTCGTCTTCATGGGCGACTTCCCCATGATGACCGATCAGGGCACCTTCATCATCAACGGTACCGAGCGTATCGTCGTCTCGCAGCTCGTCCGCTCTCCGGGCGTGTACTACAGCTCCGAGATGGATTCGGGCAAGCAGATCTACAAGGCCCAGATCATCCCGTCCCGCGGTGCTTGGCTTGAGTTTGAGGTCGACAAGCGCGACCAGCTCATGGTCTCCATCGACCGTAAGCGCAAGCAGAGCGCCACGATGTTCCTGCGCGCCCTTGGCATCGCCGTCACCAACGACGACATCATCGAGCTGCTCGGCAACTCCGATGTGATCAAGCGCACCCTGGAGCGCGACACCGCTCTCACTCGCGAGGACGCCCTCATCGAGATCTACCGTCGCCTGCGCCCGGGCGAGCCTCCCACCGTGGACGCTTCCCGCAGCCTGCTCGAGGGTCTGCTCTTTAACCCGCAGCGCTACGACCTGGCCCGCGTCGGTCGTTACAAGGTCAACAAGAAGCTCAACCTCACCACCGAGGAAGAGGTCACGGTGCTCACCGACGAGGATATCGTCGCGACGCTGCGCTACCTGCTGTCCCTCGCTGCCGGCGAGCAGGGCTTCAAGGTCGACGACATCGACCACTTCGGCAACCGCCGCATCCGTACCGTCGGCGAGCTCGTCGCCAACCAGTTCCGTATCGGCATGAGCCGTATGGAGCGCGTCGTCCGTGAGCGCATGAGCTCCCAGGACATCGACGAGATCACCCCGCAGTCGCTCATCAACATCCGCCCGATCGTGGCCTCCATCAAGGAGTTCTTCGGTTCCTCGCAGCTCTCGCAGTTCATGGACCAGGCGAACCCCCTGACCGGTCTGACCCACAAGCGCCGTCTGTCCGCACTCGGCCCTGGTGGTCTTGCCGGCCACAAGTCCGGCTCCAGCCGCCGCACCAACGTGCCGACGGCCGTCCGCGACGTTCACAATTCGCACTACAGCCGCATGTGCCCGATCGAGACCCCCGAAGGCCCCAACATCGGCCTGATCGGCTCGCTCGCCCTCTACGCCCGCGTCAACGAGTATGGCTTCATCGAGGCCCCGTTCCGCCGCGTCGAGAACGGCGTTGCCACCGATCAGATCGACTGGATGACCGCCGACGAGGAAGAGAAGCACGTCATCGCGCCGGCCAACACGCCGCTCGATCCCAAGACCAACGAGTTCATCACGACCGATGCCGAGGGCAAGATCGTCCGTCCGCACACCGTGATCGCCCGTACCCGCGACTTCGACGGCTCCTTCGGCGCTCCCGCCGACGTGCCTGTCGAGGACGTCGACTACATGGACGTCTCGCCGCGTCAGATGCTCTCCGTCGCAGCAACGCTGATTCCGTTCCTGGAGCACGACGACGCCAAGCGTACGCTGATGGGCGCTAACATGCAGCGTCAGGCCGTGCCGCTGGTTCACCCCGCCGCTCCCTATGTCGGTACCGGCATGGAGCGTCGCGCCGCTCTGGACTCCGGCGAGGTCACCCTGGCCAAGAACGCCGGCGAGGTCATCTTTGCCGACGCCGCCAAGATCATCGTCAAGCATGCCGGCGGCATGGACGAGTATCACCTGGCCAAGTACCAGCGCTCCAACCAGTCCACCTGCATCAACCACCGTCCGCTCGTGCGCGTCGGTGACACTGTTGAGCAGGGCGAGCCTCTGGCCGACGGTCCCTCGACCGATCACGGCGAGCTCGCACTGGGCCAGAACCTCACCGTGGCCTACATGCCGTGGGAAGGCTTTAACTACGAGGACGGTATCGTCGTGTCCGAGCGCCTGGTGGCCGAGGACCTGCTGACGACCATCAACATCACCCGTCACGAGATCGACGCCCGCGACACCAAACTCGGCCCCGAGGAGATCACCCGCGAGATCCCGAACCTCTCCGAGGACATGCTTGCCAACCTCGACGAGGACGGCATCATCCGTATCGGCGCCGAGGTCGGCCCTGGCGACATCCTGGTCGGCAAGGTCACGCCTAAGGGCGAGAGCGCTCTGACCGCCGAGGAGCGCCTGCTGCGCGCCATCTTCGGTGCCAAGGCCCACGACGTCCGCGACACCTCCCTTAAGATGCCTCACGGCGCTTACGGCCGCGTCATCGACGTCGTCCGCTTTAGCCGCGAGAACGGCGACGACCTGGCCCCCGGCGTCAACGAGCAGGTGCGCGTCTACGTCGCCCAGCGTCGTAAGATCCAGCAGGGCGATAAGATCGCCGGCCGTCACGGCAACAAGGGTGTTATTTGTAACGTTCTGCCGGTCGAGGACATGCCCTACATGGCTGACGGTACCCCGATCGACGTTATCCTCAACCCGCTGGGCGTTCCTTCGCGTATGAACGTCGGCCAGCTGCTCGAGTGCCACCTTGGCTGGGCCGCTGCCTGCGGTTGGGATACCGAGCAGGCCGACTCCGACAAGTACGTCCCCGGTCCGTTCTTCACCGCGACGCCCGTCTTCGACGGCGCCAAGGAGGACGAGATCGCCGAGGTCATCCGTCGTGCCAACAAGAACATGCTCAACAAGGCCACCGCTGCCTTTGGCGATCACATGCGCCCCGAGTTTGTCACCCAGCTTGACGAGCGCGGCAAGACCCGTCTGTTCGACGGCCGCACCGGCGAGGAGTTCCGCGAGCCCATTACCGTGGGTACGTCCTACATCCTCAAGCTCGGCCACATGGTCGACGACAAGATCCACGCCCGTTCGACCGGCCCTTACAGCCTGGTTACCCAGCAGCCTCTGGGCGGCAAGGCTCAGTTCGGCGGCCAGCGCCTCGGCGAGATGGAAGTTTGGGCACTGTACGCTTACGGTGCTTCCAACGTCCTGCAGGAGATCCTGACCGTCAAGTCCGACGATACTGTGGGCCGCGTCAAGACCTACGAGTCCATCGTCAAGGGCGAGAACGTCCCGGTCCCGGGTATCCCCGAGTCCTTCAAGGTTCTCGTCAAGGAGATCCGCTCCCTCGCACTGGATATCGAGCCCATGCACGATGCCGACGAGGACGCCTCCGCCCCTGTGACCGCCGAGGAGACCTCTGCTCTCGACGACCTGGCTGCGCTCGCCGGCGTTGACGCCGACGTCGAGGCCGAGGATGCCGAGACCGACGAGGCGCCCGAGGCTGTCGCCGCCACGACCACTGATAAGGAGTAGTTGACTGTGGCAGATTTCGAAGCTACTGATTTTGACTCGGTAAAGATCTCCCTTGCCTCCGCCGACCAGATCCGTTCCTGGTCGCACGGTGAGGTCAAGAAGCCGGAGACCATCAATTACCGTACCCTCAAGCCCGAGAAGGACGGCCTGTTCTGCGAGAAGATCTTCGGTCCCGCCAAGGACTGGGAGTGCTCCTGCGGCAAGTACAAGGGTATCCGCTTTAAGGGCATCGTCTGCGAGCGCTGCGGCGTCGAGGTCACCTCGGCCAAGGTGCGTCGCGACCGCATGGGCCACATCGAGCTCGCCGCTCCCGTGTCCCACATCTGGTACTTCAAGAGCCCCACGAGCTTCCCGATGAGCCGTATGCTCGACATCAAGTCCAAGGACCTCGAGAAGGTTCTGTACTTTGCCAGCTACATCATCACCGAGGTCGACTACGAGGCTCGCGAGGCCGACGCTGACGACCTGCGCGAGGAGCTCGCCGCCGATCTGGAAGAGATCGATGCCGAGTGCGCCCGCCAGATCGAGTCTCTCAAGGAGCAGGGCAACCCCGAGAACTTTGACGAGTTCTCCGACGAGGAGCCGCTGACCCCCGAGGAGATCGCCTCTGGCATCGTCGACATCGAGGAAGAGTGCAAGGACGAGAAGCAGCTCCGCACGGACGCCTTCAACGCCTTCATGAAGCTCAGCGAGCGCGACCTCATTTCCGATGAGCCGCTGTTCCGCGAGATGACTCGCTACTACTCCATGTACTTCAAGGGTGGCATGGGTGCCGAGGCCGTCCGCGACCTGCTCGCTGCCATCGACCTCCCCTCCGAGGCCGAGAAGCTCAAGGCCATCATCGCCGACGAGGACTCCCAGAAGCAGAAGCGCGAGAAGGCCGTTAAGCGCCTCGAGGTCGTTGACGCCTTCCTGAAGGGCGGCAACAGCCCCGCGAACATGATCCTGGATGTCATCCCGGTCATTCCGCCCGATCTGCGCCCGATGGTCCAGCTCGACGGCGGCCGCTTCGCCGCGTCCGACCTCAACGACCTGTATCGTCGCGTGATCAACCGTAACAACCGACTCAAGCGCCTGCTCGACCTGGACGCCCCTGCGATTATCGTGAATAACGAGAAGCGCATGCTCCAGGAGTCCGTGGACGCTCTCTTCGACAACGGCCGTCGTGGTCGCCCGGTCTCTGGCCGTGGCGGTCGCCCGCTCAAGTCGCTCGCCGAGGCCCTCAAGGGCAAGCAGGGTCGTTTCCGTCAGAACCTGCTGGGCAAGCGTGTCGACTACTCCGGCCGTTCGGTTATCGTTACCGACCCCAAGCTGCTGCTGCACCAGTGCGGTCTGCCCAAGACCATGGCGCTGGAGCTCTTCAAGCCCTTCGTCATGAAGCGCCTGGTCGAGCTTGGCAAGGTCGAGAACATCAAGGGCGCCAAGCGCGCTATCGACCGCGGTGCCACCTTTGTGTGGGATATCCTCGAAGAGGTCATCGACGGCCGCGTCGTGCTGCTCAACCGTGCACCTACCCTGCACCGTCTGTCCATCCAGGCCTTTGAGCCGGTGCTGGTCGAGGGCAAGGCTATCCACCTGCACCCGCTGGTCTGCTCGCCCTTCAACGCCGACTTCGACGGCGACCAGATGTCTGTCCACGTGCCGCTGTCCAGCCAGGCTCAGGCCGAGGCCCGCGTGCTTATGCTCTCTGCGAACAACCTGCGCTCGCCGGCATCCGGCAAGCCGGTCAACATCCCTTCGCAGGACATGATCATCGGTGTGTACTACCTCACCCAGGTTCGCGAGGGTCTGCCGGGCGAGAACCACGTGTTCTCGAGCTTCGACGACGCGCTGCACGCCTATGACTGCCGCTCCGAGGTCGACATGCAGGCCAAGATCCAGGTCCGCGTGTCCGCTGCCGATGCCAACGTCATCAACGAGGACGGCACCCGTATCTTCCGCGTCAAGAACGGCAAGAACGAGTTCGTCGACTACGACGTCACCGGCAACAAGACCGCGCGCTTCGAGACCTCTATCGGCCGCATCATCTTCAACCGCCAGTGCCTGCCCGAAGACTATGAGTTCATGAACTACAAGATGGTCAAGGGCGATGTGGCCAAGCTGGTTGCGGACTGCTGCGATCGTTACCCCGAGGCCAAGGTCGGCCCGATCCTCGACGCCATCAAGTACTCCGGCTTCCATTACGCTACCCGCGCCGGCCTCACCATCTCGGTGTGGGACGCTCTCATCCCTGCCGAGAAGCAGGAGCTGCTCGACCGCGCCCAGGCCAACGTCGACCAGATCAACGAGTACTTCGAGGAGGGCTTCATCAACGAGACGGAGCGCCACATCGAAGTCGTTAACGAGTGGACCGCTTGTACCGATAAGGTCGCAGCGCTCATGCTCGACATGTTCGACGAGGAGAACCCGCTGTACATGATGGCCGACTCCGGCGCCCGTGGTTCTAAGACCCAGCTGCGTCAGCTCGGCGGCATGCGTGGCCTGATGGCAGACATGTCCGGCGAGACGATCGACCTTCCCATTAAGGCGAACTTCCGCGAGGGCCTGCTGCCGCTCGAGTACTTCATTTCGACCTACGGCGCCCGTAAGGGCCTGGTCGATACCGCATCCCACACCTCGGACTCTGGTTACCTGACCCGTCGTCTGGTCGACGTGGCCCAGGACGTCATCGTCCGCGAGGAGGACTGCGGTACGCACGAGGGCGTTACCTACAACCTCATCATCCCCGGCACCACCGATCTCAACACCGACCTCGTCGGCCGTTGCTTCATTGAGGACGTCGTGGCTCCCGATGGCACCGTGCTCTTTGAGCAGGACGGCTACATCGAGAAGGTCGCCGACATCCAGAAGATGGTCGATGCGGGCCTCAAGAAGGTCAAGCTTCGCGCGCTGCTCACCTGCCGCTCCAAGTACGGCGTGTGCCAGAAGTGCTACGGCTGGGATCTTTCCACTCGTCGTCCGGTCGCTATCGGTACTGCCGTCGGCATTATTGCCGCCCAGTCCATCGGCGAGCCCGGTACGCAGCTTACGATGCGTACCATTCACTCCGGCGGCGTCGCTGGCGTCGACGATATTACGCAGGGTCTGCCTACGGTCAGCCGTATGTTCGATATCGTCGGCAACGTCAACGAGAAGATTCTGGGTCGCGAGGCCGAGCTGGCTCCGTACTCCGGTCACCTCTCGATTAAGCCCGAGAAGTCCGAGTACGTGCTGACGCTCACCGACTCCGAGGATCACTCCCGTGTCCTCGACGAGCGTCGCGTCCCCGCTTCGGTGCGCTTCATGCCCGAGATCGAGGACGGCTGCGAGGTTCGCGCCGGCGACCAGATCACCAAGGGCTTCGTCAACTTCCGCAACCTGCGCAAGCTGACCGACATCGAGTCGACGATGCACACCTTCGTCGAGAGCGTCAAGGACGTCTACACCAGCCAGGGCGTCGACCTGAACGACAAGCACATCGAGGTGCTCGCGCGTCAGATGCTGCGTCGCGTTCAGATCACCAACCCCGGCGACTCCAAGTACCTGCTTGGTCAGTACGTCGACCGCTACGAGTTCGCCGACGAGGTCGAGCGCGTTGCCCGTCTGGGCGGTCAGGCTCCCGTGGCCGAGCCCGTCATCCTGGGTACGCTCAAGGTCGCGTCCAACATCGACTCCTGGCTGTCGAGCGCTTCGTTCATCCGTACCGCCGGCGTCCTTACCGAGGCTGCCATCGAGGGCAAGGTCGACCACCTGCTCGACCTTAAGTCCAACGTCATCGTCGGTAAGAAGATCCCGGCTGGTACTGGCCTCAAGCCGTACGCCAACGCCAAGCTTACGTATCGCACGGCCGATGGCTACGTGGACATCGACGGCCCGGCTTCGCCCAACGCCAAGTCGCTGCCCGAGTGGGCTCCTGTGGAGCTCAAGGACCTGGACGAGCAGCTCCCGCAGCAGCTCGACTGGGCCGGCTACGACGAGTTCGGTGGTGCTGACGGTTCGTTCACCCGCAACGGCCACACCATCTCCGCCGAGAAGGCTCGCCTGTACCTGTTCGACGACCTGGGCGTGTCGCAGCGCTGGACCAACAAGTTCAGCGAGGTCGGCATCGAGACGGTCGGCGACCTGGTCGGCAAGTCCGAGGAGGATCTGCTGCGCATCGATGGCATCGGTGCCAAGGCGATCGAGGAGCTCCGTGACGGCCTGGAGGCCCACGACCTGCTCTACATCCTCGAGAACAACGACGACGTTGCCGACGAGGAAGACCTCTCGCAGCTGCTGCAGATGGTCTTTAGCCCCGACGGTCCGGACGACATCCTGTTGGGCACCTCCGCCACGCCGACGCATCACGCCGACGCCGACGAGGAGCTCCTGGGCGCCCCGATCGACGACAAGAAGGCTCCCGCCAACGGTGCCATCAACGAGGACATGGCTTCCCTCGACGAGCTGCTCAACCAGCTCGTAGACACCGACGACGCCGAAGAGGCCAAGGACAACGACGAGGAATAATTTCCTAGTACGTTAACCGCCCTTCCAAAGACCCGTTTCCCAACAGGGAAGCGGGTCTTTTTTGGTGAGGAACGTTGCCCCGACGAGCACGTCGGATCCCCGGCCCGGGCGGCCCAGGTTTTAAGTTTGTCGCGAGTTCCGCACGCAAAGGAAAGCACTTAATGTGCTTTCCGTCTTGCGCAGGACTGTAGAGCAGCAAACTTAAACAGCGGGCGGCCCGTTCCGGGAATCTACCCCGCGCACAGAAGGGGATTCCTTTTGCCAAAAAGGGACAGGTTTATTTTGGTAGGTTATTCATGCTTGAATTTGAAACATTTCGTTCGGTCAAAGCGTATCTATGGTGAGGGCCTCATCAAGAATCATTAACGTCACCGGGAGGTGATTATGGAAGAACAAGCTTTTAGACAGGCGGTCGAAGATCACCGGGATGTCGTGTTTCGAATCGCATTGACGTACCTGCGCGATCGCGCCGATGCCGACGATGTTGCACAAGACGTCTTTCTTAAGTTGCTCAAAAGCGATACGCATTTTGAAAGCCGGGAGCATCTTCGTCGATGGCTTATCCGGGTCACGATCAATGAATGCAAATCTCTCTTTCGAAAGCCGTGGAGACGCGTGGAGGATATTGAAAGTCTGACCGATTCGCTTTCGGCGGCGCAGGATGAGACCAAGGCGGTCTTGTCAGACGTTATGCGACTTCCGGAGCGATTCCGTGTTCCCATCGTGCTCTATTACTATCTGGGCTTTTCGACCTCAGAGATTGCCGAGTTACTGCATGTGCCAGCCGCGACCGTTCGAACGCGTTTAGCTCGTGGTCGATCGAAGCTCAAATTCATCCTAGAGGAGGGCGACCGTGAAATCCAATCAAATCAAGCAGGCCTTCGAGTCCATCCAAGCCGATAGCGATCTTGCCGACCGTGTTATTGATGCTGCGGCTGGAAAGCCGCTTCGTCGAAAGGGTCACGCGAAACCTCTGTATGTTGCCGTAATCGGATGTCTTGCCGGAGTGTTGGCGACCGGAGGGGTCGCCTACGCCGTTGTCAATTCCAGCTATTTTGCCTCAGCCTGGGGAAACCACGGCAATGGGGATTCCATTACCTGGACCAACGGTGGCTCATCGGGGACTAAATATACCTACACCAGAGAGTTTGGTGATGGCATCGCGCCCCAAAGCCTGGAGGGTGCAGTCCAGGAGGTTAATCTGTCCGTCGAGGGTAACGGCTATACGCTTGATATCCATGAGATGGCTATTGACCAAAACGGCTGCGGAGCCGTGACGTTTACGTTGTCCAATCCAAATGGCGTTAACTACTACAAGCCGGCAGCAGAGACAGGCGAACTTGTTCTCTATGGTGAAGAAGAACAAGGCATCGGTACACCCAGCATGAACTTCGGCGAGGAATGGGCTGACACACGCTGCACCATTGATAAGGACACATCAAGCGATACTGTCATTAATGGCACGATGTACTTTGCTTCTATGGATCGCGAGCGAGGTTTTCAACATGCGGTTACCTGGAATATCTCGTGGACCGAGGGCGAAGGCGAGGATGCGAAGCCGTTCGAGGCATCGACGCCCGAGTTTAGCGTTGGAGCGTACGTCGATACAAAGGAACTCCGCTCCGATGACTCGCCTCTCGAGATTAGCCCGTTTTCCATCCAGACACACATCGATGATCTGGGCATTGACGCAGTCACGAAGAAGTTGACGGTTACCTACAAGGATGGATCGGAGCAGAATATCGAAGATGACGACGCAGGGGCGTTCAACTTATATTTTTCTTATACGCGCAATAGCGGAGAGAACATCTGGGTGCCAACGAAGCTGATCGATGTCGACCAAGTGGTCTCAGTAACGCTTGAGGGCACACGCTGCACTTCAACAGGGGGCACCGAAACGACGGAACCCTTCACCATCGTCTATTCGTAAGATTTGGGACCGCTTCCTACTGGGGGAAGCGGTCCATTTTGCGTTAAATGGGCGGTTAAAGCGAGCGCTATTCGTCTGAATTTCGGAAGTATGCGGCAAAATCCCGATAGGCCGACCACGCCGTATATGCTCAAGCGCCCTACCTGCGGGTTTGTTATCGTAAAACCCTCGTGTGCTCAGCAAGATCAAAATTTGCCGCATACTTCCGAAAACGCCGCCGATTTCCATGCGACAGATGAGAGCAGATCACCGCTGGAGCGCAGCGTTTCTCCAGATAAAACCGACCAAAATAAACCTGTCCCTTTTTGGCAGGTAGCGTTGCCCCAACGAGCACGTCGGATCCCCGGCCCGGGCGGCCCGCTGTTTAAGTTTGTCGCGAGTTCCGCACGCAAAGGAAAGCACTTAATGTGCTTTCCGTCTTGCGCAGGACTGTAGAGCAGCAAACTTAAACAGCGGGCCGCCCGGGCCGGGGATCCACCATCGCGCACAGGAAGGGATTCCATTTGTGTAGGCTTTGCGGAAATGTGCTCATTTTGGGATACGCCCGGCGGCGTGGTCTGTTGACGGCACAGCTAACGCCACGTATCCTATCGAACTGCGTGTTTCGTAGGGGGATGCTGACCCCTCGATTCAAGCCGTTGCACTTTACAGAAAGCTGGAATCATTCGAGAAGGAGTACGCTTTGCCTACTATTAACCAGCTGGTTCGCCAGGGCCGTCGTTCCGTGCCCAAGAAGTCCAAGAACGCTGCTCTGCAGCACAACTCCCAGAAGCGCGGCGTGTGCACCCGCGTCTTCACCACGAGCCCCAAGAAGCCGAACTCGGCTCTTCGTAAGGTTGCCCGTGTTCGCCTTGTCAACGGCATCGAAGTTACTGCTTACATCCCGGGTGAGGGCCACAACCTGCAGGAGCACTCCATCGTGCTCGTCCGCGGCGGTCGTGTCCGTGACCTCCCTGGTGTCCGTTATCACGTCATCCGTGGCGCCTACGACGCTGCTCCGGTCCAGAACCGTATGCAGGCCCGTTCCAAGTACGGTGCTAAGCGCCCCAAGGCTAAATAAGCCAGATAACGTTTTGATACTTTCGCCGTGTGCCGCCTAAGCGCCGCACGGTAGACACTTAAGGAGATTTCACATGCCGCGTCGTGCAGCAGCTAATCGTCGTGAGGTTCAGCCTGACGCCGTTTACAACAACCGCCTGGTGACTCAGCTCATCAACAAGGTCCTTCTTGACGGCAAGAAGGCCACCGCTGAGCGCATCGTTTACACCGCTTTCGAGATCGTTGCCGAGAAGTCCGAGGGTGGCGACGCTCTCGCTACCTTCAAGAAGGCTATGGACAACGTCAAGCCCACGCTCGAGGTCAAGCCCAAGCGTGTCGGTGGCGCTACCTATCAGGTCCCGATGGAGGTCAACTCCCGTCGTTCCACCGCTCTGGGTATCCGCTGGATCGTCAACTTCTCCCGCGCTCGCAAGGAGAAGACCATGGCCGAGCGTCTCGCCAACGAGATCCTCGACGCTTCCAACGGCCTGGGCGCTTCCGTCAAGAAGCGTGAGGACGTCTTCAAGATGGCCGAGGCCAACCGCGCGTTCTCTCACTATCGTTGGTAAGTTAAGGTAAGGAACTAACATGGCTAAGCCTAAGTACAAGCTTTCCGATACCCGTAACATCGGCATCATGGCTCACATCGATGCCGGTAAGACCACCACGACCGAGCGTATTCTTTACTACACCGGTAAGACCCACAAGATCGGTGAGGTCCATGAGGGCGCTGCCACCATGGACTGGATGGTTCAGGAGCAGGAGCGCGGCGTAACCATTACCTCCGCTGCTACCACGTGCTTCTGGAAGAAGGACGGTACCGACTACCGCATCCAGATCATCGACACCCCGGGCCACGTTGACTTCACCGCCGAGGTCGAGCGCTGCCTGCGCGTCCTCGATGGCGCTGTCGCCGTCTTCGACGCCGTTGCCGGCGTTCAGCCCCAGTCTGAGACCGTTTGGCGTCAGGCTTCTACCTTCAACGTCCCCCGCATCGCCTTCATCAACAAGTATGACCGCGTGGGCGCTGACTTCTTCAACGCTATCGAGACCATGAAGGATCGTCTCGACGCCAACGCCGTGGCCGCTCAGGTCCCGATGGGCGCCGAGGACAACTTCTGGGGCGTCATCGACCTGGTCACCATGACTGCTTGGGACTTCAAGGCCGACGACAAGGGCATGACCTACCCCGAGCCGATGGACGAGATCCCGGCTGAGTTCGCTGACATCGCTGCCACCAAGCGCGAGGAGCTCCTCGACGCTGCTGCCAGCTTTGACGACGAGCTCATGGAGAAGATCCTCATGGAGGAGGACTTCACCGTCGAGGAGCTCAAGGCTGCTCTGCGCAAGGGCGTTCTGGCCAACGAGCTCAACCTCGTCTTCGTGGGCTCCGCCTACAAGAACAAGGGCGTCCAGGAGCTGCTCGACGCTGTCGTCGACTACCTGCCCAGCCCGCTCGACGTTGAGGCCGTCACCGGTACCGATCCGGACACCGGCGAGGAGATCGAGCGTCATCCTTCCTTCGACGAGCCCTTCTCTGGCCTGGTCTTCAAGATCATGACCGACCCGTTCGTCGGTAAGCTCACCTATGTCCGCGTTTACTCCGGTCGCGCCGAGTCCGGCTCCTACGTGATCAATGCTTCCAACGGTCAGCGCGAGCGCCTCGGCCGCATCCTCGAGATGAACGCCGCCGAGCGTATCGACCGTGACGACGCTGCCGCCGGCGACATCGTCGCTTGCGTCGGCTTCAAGAACTCCACCACCGGTGACACCCTGTGCGAAGAGGGCAAGGAGATCGTCCTCGAGAAGATCGAGTTCGCTAAGCCCGTTATCGACGTTGCCATCGAGCCCAAGACCAAGGCCGAGCAGGACAAGATGTCCCTGGCTCTGACCAAGCTCGCCGAGGAGGACCCGACCTTCCAGGTGTCCACCAACCACGAGACCGGCCAGACCATCATCGCCGGCATGGGCGAGCTGCACCTCGAGATCATCGTCGACCGTCTGCTCCGCGAGTTCAAGGTTGACGCTAACGTCGGTAAGCCCCAGGTTGCCTACCGCGAGACCGCTGGTCACGACGTCGAGAAGGCTGAGGGCAAGTTCGTCCGTCAGTCCGGCGGTCGCGGTCAGTACGGCCACGCCGTCATCAAGCTCGAGAAGATGGAGGAGGGCTTCGGCTACGAGTTCGTCAACGCTATCGTCGGCGGCGTCGTGCCCAAGGAGTACATCCCGTCCATCGACAAGGGCATCCAGGAGGCCCTGAACACCGGTGTTATCGCCGGCTTCCCGGTCCTCGACGTTAAGGTCACCCTGTTCGACGGTTCTTACCACGAGGTCGACTCCTCCGAGGCCGCCTTCAAGATCGCCGGTTCCATGGCTATCAAGGACGCCCTCAAGAAGTCCGATCCGCAGCTGCTCGAGCCGATCATGGCTGTCGAGGTCGAGACCCCCGAGCAGTACATGGGCGACGTTATGGGCAACCTCTCCGGTCGCCGCGGCAAGATCGAGGGCATGGAGGATCGCAAGAACAGCAAGCTCATCCGTGCCAAGGTGCCGCTGGGCGAGATGTTCGGTTACGCTACCGACCTTCGCTCCCAGACCCAGGGCCGTGCATCCTACACGATGCAGTTCGACTCTTATGAGCCCGCGCCCAAGTCCATCGTGGACGAGGTCATGAGCAAGAACGCCTAAGTTCGAGCTCCCTGTTACGTAATCCGCGAGAACATCTCTCGCACTCTTTGGAGGTTTAAGTTGGCTACCCAGAAGATCCGCATTCGCCTCAAGGGCTATGATCACGAGGTCGTCGATCAGTCCGCGAAGCTCATCGTCGAGACCGCTCAGAAGACCGGCGCTCGCGTTTCCGGTCCTGTCCCCCTGCCCACCGAGCGCAACCTGTACACGGTTATCCGCTCGCCGCACGTGAACAAGGACTCCCGTGAGCAGTTCGAGATGCGCACCCACAAGCGCCTCATCGACATCCTCGACCCCACCTCGGGCACCGTTGATTCGCTCATGCGTCTCGACCTCCCCGCTGGCGTCGACATCGACATCAAGCTCTAAGCGATATCGCTCATAGCTTACAGAGCCCCGCTGCCATGTTGGTAGCGGGGCTCTTTTGTTTTGAATAATGGTTTGGACTGCCGGGCATTGCTGCCGAGTAGGTGGCTGCAGCGCCCTATTCGCTCAAGGGGCGCAGCGATGCCTCCTCAAAATGGAAGGATCGCAAGCCGTCTTCCGTCTCGATGCACGCGCGACCAAAGTTATCGACCGTTTGAAAGATGCCACGCGCCAGCTCGTCCCCGACAGGGGAACGGGCGGTAACGCGCTCTCCAATCCAATTGAGATGAGCGATATATTCGCTGTGGACGGGCGCGAGCGGTCCGGCGTTTTCTTCCATGGCGTTGAGCAGATCTGCCCACGTGTCCACGGCGTTTACGACGGTGTGATAGACCTCTTTGAGTAACACATCGACGGCGGGGACGTTCTCGTTGAGATCCGAGAGACCGATTGCCGCCAGGCCGCCATCGGGAACCTCCGAGGGCACATAGTTCACATTGACGCCAATGCCGCAGACCGCAAAGGGTTTGCCTTCTTTATCGCGTGCGGCTTCGACCAGAATGCCGCCGAGTTTGCGCCCTCGCGCGACGAGGTCGTTGGGCCATTTGAGGCCGATCTCGTTAGCAAGACCTTGCGCTTCGAGTGCCTCGAGCACCGCTAGGCCGCTGATGGCGGCAAGACCAGAGTACTTTGCAGGATTAACGCATGGACGCAGGACAATCGAAAGCAATAGATTGCCGGCGGTTGAATCCCACTTGTGGCCGCGCCGGCCGCGTCCTGCTGTCTGAGCCCGTGCGGCAAGTCCTGTGCCGTGCGGCGCTCCCTGTTTTCCTGCTTCGAGCAGGTCATCGTTGGTCGATCCGGTTACGTCGACTATCGTTAATTTGGCATCCATAACGGCTGCTACCTCCTTAATGAATAAGTGAATAACGCAATGGTGTCGAGAAGTAGACACAATGTGAAGCCTTTGTCGCATTTGGACAATTTAATGTTAACACGTCAACAACGACTGAAATGCGCTATCCTCTCTTGGTCGATGTAAACACATCAACAACTCAAAGGAGGTTAGTGATGGGTTTCACGATTCTTGGAACAGGCTCGGCGCTTCCCGAGCGCAGCGTTTCCAATGACGAGCTGTCCGAGTTCCTCGATACCTCGGATGAGTGGATTTTTACCCGCACGGGGATCAAGAGCCGCCATGTGTGCACCACCGAGTCGCTCGACGACCTTGCCGTGGCAGCAAGCGAGCAAGCGCTCCGGACGTCCGGAATTGATGCGAATCAGCTGGATCTTATCGTCTGTTCGACGACGACGGGCGATCATCTCGTTCCCGCCGAAGCGTGCGCCGTTGCTGAGCGCCTGGGTGCCACATGTCCTGCCTTCGACGTTTCGGCGGCTTGTGCCGGCTTCGTATTTGCGCTCGATGTCGCCGAGGGCTATATCGCCCGCGGTCGCGCCAAGCACGTGCTGGTCGTTGCCGCCGAGCAGATGACGCGCGCGCTCGACTGGACCGACCGTGCCACGTGCGTGCTCTTTGGCGATGGTGCGGGCGCTGCGGTCATAGGGGCTGAGGGAGAGAATCCCCTCGCTGTTGAGCTCTCGACGTCGCCTGACGTCGAAACATTGCGTGTCCCCGGATTGGCGGGCTCCTCGCCGTATAAGACGGCGCAGGACCGCGAAAGCGTGCTTTCCATGAACGGTCGTCGCGTCTTCAAGTTTGGCGTCAATGCCATCTGCGACACGGTCAACAAGCTCGCCTGCGACGCGGGCATCGCGGTCGAGGACATCGACCACTTTGTATTCCATCAGGCTAACGAACGAATCTTGAGCCAGGCGGTCAAGCGCTTGGGTGTGCCGGACGACCGTGTGGTCCGAACGTTGCATGAAACCGGCAACATCTCGAGCGCTTGCATTCCGCTTGCTCTCGACCGACTGGCAAATACCGGCGCGCTGCACGCGGACGACACCATCGCCCTGGTCGGATTTGGCGCCGGCTTGGATGTAGGTGGCTATCTACTTCGCTGGAAGTAGTTGCACATAGGAAATGAAAACGCCCCTGGGACACAAACAAAGGAGAACTACCATGGCAGATCAGAAGACCTTCGAGCGCGTTTGCGACGTTATCCGCGAGACAGCCGGCCTTGACGATGTCGAGATGAAGCCCGAGTCCACGCTCGAGGAGATTGGCCTCGACAGCCTGGGTACCGTCGAGATCCTCGTTGCCGTCGAGGACGAGTTTGGCATTGAGCTCGATACCGAGGAGAACCCCAAGACGGTCGGAGAGTTCGTCGATACGGTCGAGGCGGCATTGGAGAAGTAGTGATGCTCAAGTCTCCTCTCTGCGATTTGCTCGGAATCGAAAAGCCCGTGTTCCAGGGTGGCATGGCCTGGATTGCCGACGCCTCGTTGGCATCTGCCGTGTCCGAGGCAGGCGGCTTAGGCATTATCGCGGCCATGAATGCCGACGCAAACTGGCTGCGCGATCAGATTCACGAGCTGCGCGTCAAGACGGATAAGCCCTTTGGCGTCAACGTTATGCTCGTGAGCCCGTTTGTCGACGAGGTCGCACAAGTGGTGATTGATGAGCAGGTGCCCGTTGTGGTGACCGGTGCCGGCAATCCCACCAAGTACATGAAGGCCTGGGGCGATGCAGGCATCAAGGTTATTCCCGTCGTGGCTTCGGTGGCGCTGGCGCGTCTCGTGGCGCGTCGCGGAGCCACTGCCGTGGTTGCCGAGGGCACCGAATCAGGCGGCCATATTGGCGAGACCTCGACGATGGCACTGGTGCCGCAGGTTGTCGATGCAGTCGATATTCCCGTCGTGGCTGCCGGCGGTATCGCCGACGGCCGCGGCGTGGCGGCCGCCTTTATGCTCGGCGCTGCCGGCGTCCAGGTGGGCACGCGTTTTCTCGTCGCCGATGAGTGCACCGTATCCGAACAGTACAAAGAGCTGGTGCTCAAGGCGGGCGACACGTCGACGCGTGCGACCGGTCGCTCGACGGGACATCCGGTTCGCGCCCTCAAGAGCCCCTTCACCAACGCGTATGCCAAGAACGAGGCGGCGGGCGCAAGCCCCGAGGAGCTCGGGGCCATGGGCACGGGCGCGCTTCGTAAAGCCGCAAAGGACGGTAATTACGAAGAGGGTTCGTATTTGTGCGGACAGATTGCTGGCATGGTCAACGAGCGCCAGAGCGCACGCGAAATCGTCGACGATCTGGTCGATGGCGCCGAGCATGTCCTGAAGGGTGCGACCGCATGGGTAGCGTAGCGTTTCTGTTTGCCGGTCAGGGTGCCCAGCATCCCGCGATGGGCGTCGACCTCATCGAAGCATCGCCGGCGGCTGCCGAGGTGTTCGCCATTGCTGACGAGGTGCGCCCGGAGACCAGCGAGCAGTGCCGGAGCGCCTCGAAAGAGGAGCTCTCGCAGACCGAGAACACGCAGCCTTGCGTGTTCGTGCACGACTTGGCTGTCGCCGTCGCCCTGCGCGAGCGCGGCGTGGTGCCTGCCGCCTGTGCGGGATTCTCGCTGGGCGAGGTCGCCGCGCTCACCTTTGCGGGGGCGTTCGATACGCGAGCGGGCTTTGAGCTCGTGTGCGAGCGCGCGGCGCTGATGGCCGCGGCTGCCGAGCGCCATCCGGGCGGCATGCGCGCCGTCATCAAGCTCGATGCGGCGCAAGTCGAGGGCCTGGCAAAACAGGCAGGCGAGGACTGCTGGCCGGTCAACTACAACAGCCCCCAGCAGACGGTTGTGGCCGGAGCGCCCGATGCGTTGCAGACCCTCGACGTCCTGGTAAAAGAGGCTGGCGGCCGCGCTATGAAAGTCGCGGTGTCGGGTGCATTCCATAGCCCCTATATGGCCGAGGCGACTGAAGGGCTGACGACGTATATCCAAGCCGGTAACGCGCCGTCCCCGTTGCTCATTCCTGTTATGGCAAATATGACGGCGGCACCCTATCCGGCCGACCCACAGGCGGCATCGGAGGTGCTGGCCAACCAGGTGAGCCATGCCGTTCGCTGGGTCGACACGCTGCATACTCTGCAGGATCAGGGCATCGACACGTTTATTGAGGTCGGCCCCGGCAAAACGCTGTCGGGCCTGGTCAAGCGTACGCTGAGCGACGTTCGCGTGTATTCGTGCGAAACGGCCGAGCAGGTCGCAGCTATTGCCGACGAGCTCGCATAGTCCACAGGGCTGTAACCCGAAAGGAATGACATGGGCAACTTGAACAACGGCGCGCTCGAGCGCAACGACTCACGTCGCGTGGCACTGGTCACGGGCGGCTCGCGGGGTATCGGCCGCGCCTGCGCTGTCGGTCTGGCGGAGGACGGCTTTGATATCGCCGTCGTCTATGCCGGTAGTGTCGATGCAGCGCGCGAGACGTGCGAAGCCTGCGAGGCGGCTGGCGCTACGGCACGCGCATATCAATGCGACGTGGCCGATCCCGCTGCCGTCAACGCGTGCGTGGAAACGGTCCTCAACGACTTTGGCTCCATTTGGGCGCTCGTCAACAACGCCGGCATCACCCGCGATGGCCTGCTCATGCGTATGGGCGACGATGCCTTCGACCGCGTGCTCGATGTCAATCTCAAGGGCACGTTCAATACGACGCGCGCGCTCACCAAGACCTTTATGCGCCAGCGCGGCGGTTGCGTCATCAACATGAGCTCGGTTGTGGGCCTGATGGGCAATGCCGGGCAGGCCAACTACGCTGCCTCCAAGGCGGGCGTGATAGGGCTTACCAAGGCGGTGGCGCGCGAGCTTGCGCCACGCGGCGTACGAGTGAACGCGGTTGCCCCCGGGTTTGTCGAGACCGATATGACGGCAAATCTCTCGGAAAAGGTGCGCGCGGCAACCGAGGAGCAGATTCCCCTTAAGCGTATGGCGCAGCCCGAGGAGGTGGCCGGTGTGGTGCGCTTTTTAGCGAGCGATGCGGCTGCCTACATTACGGGCGAGGTCGTGCGCGTCGACGGCGGAATGGCGATGTAGAAACCAGAGCCGAAGAACGGCTTGGATGAGGAGACCATGATGGAACAGAGAGTTGCAATCACCGGCATCGGTGCCGTATCGCCGCTCGGCAACACCGCGCTTGCCACCTGGGCGGCAATGTGCGCCGGCACGTGCGGCATCGGCCCGATCACGCACTTCGATACCGATGCGTTTGCGGTTAAGGTAGCGGCCGAGGTCAAGGGCTTTGACGGCAACGAGTACTTTGGCAAGCGTGACGCCAAGCACCTGGACCCCTGCGTCCAGTTTGCCCTGGCAGCGTCGGACGAGGCCATGCACGATGCGGGCTTTGATGTCGAGGGCGCCATCGATTGCGAGCGCCTGGGCGTCTACGTGGGTTCAGGCGTGGGCGGCATGCAGACGCTTGTCGACAACGTTCACACGATCGCCGATCGCGGGCCTCGTCGCGCATCGCCCTATATGATCGCGATGATGATCCCCAACATGGCATCGGGCAATATTGCGATCCGTCACAAGGCAAAGGGCCCGACCCTGCCCGTGGTGACCGCGTGCGCGACCTCGGCCCATGCCGTGGGCGAGGCGTTCCGCGCCATCAAGCACGGCTATGCCGATGCAATCCTGGCTGGCGGCGCCGAGGCCGCAATCATCCCCGATGCCGTTGCGGGCTTTACGTCCTGCCGTGCTCTCACCACTAATCCTGACCCGTCGACGGCTTGCCGCCCGTTCGATGCAGACCGCGACGGCTTTGTGATGGGCGAGGGCGCCTGCGTGCTGGCACTCGAGAGCATGGAGCATGCGCAGGCGCGCGGTGCGCACATTTATGCCGAGGTCGTGGGTTACGGCAACACCGATGATGCCTATCACATCACGAGCCCCGATCCCGAGGCTGCCGGCATTGCCCGCGCGATATCGCTGGCGGTTGCCGAGGGTGACGTCAAGCCTTCCGAGGGTCTCTACATCAATGCCCACGGCACCTCGACCAAGCTCAACGATTCGTCCGAGACGGCGGGCATCAAGCGAGCGCTCGGCGAGGACGCGGCGCGCGCCGCGCATGTCTCATCGACCAAGTCGATGACCGGCCACATGATCGGTGCCACGGGCGCCATCGAGGTCATGGCCTGCGCCATGGCGCTCGAGCAGGGCGTGGTGCCGCCGACCATTAACTACCACACACCCGATCCCGCCTGCGATCTTGACTACACGCCCAATCGCGCGGTCCGCGCCGACCTTACCTGGGCGCTTTCGACCAACCTGGGCTTTGGCGGGCACAACGCCGCCATCGCGCTGCGTAGATATACGAGGAGCTAGAGCATGGATTCCAAAAGACTTGCCGAGATAGCCGATGTTATGGAGGACCGCGGACTCACGCGCGTACGCGTTGAGGAGCCCGATGGCACCGCGGTCGAACTCGAGCGCGCGAGCGCCACGCAGCCGGTCGCCGTGCCCATGCCTATGCCGGGTGCCGTGACTGCTCCGGCGGTGGCTCCTGTCGCCATGCCTGCCGCCGCACCGGAACCCGCCGCGCAGACACCTGCCGCCGCACCGGAGCCCAAGGGCACCGAGGTGATCGCTCCCATGGTCGGCGTTTTCTATGCTGCCCCGGCGCCGGGCGACGAGCCGTTTGTGCACGTGGGCTCCAAGGTCAAGGCCGGCGAGACGCTCTGCATCATCGAGGCCATGAAGGTTCTCAACGAGGTGACGGCCGAGGCGGATGGCGAGGTGCTCGAGATCTGCGTGGCCGACGGCGACCTCGTGGAGTTTGGCAGCTGCCTCATGAGGATCGGATAGGTGATATCCATGAACAAAGAAGAGCTCAAGAAGCTGTTGCCGCATCGCGAGCCGATGCTTTTGCTCGACGAAGCCGAGCTGGTGGGCGACGAGGCCCACGGCAAGATCACGATTACGGGCGACGAGTACTTTTTGCAGGGGCATTTTCCGGGAAACCCGGTCGTCCCCGGCGTGATTCAGTGCGAGATGCTCGCCCAGAACTGCTGCGTGCTGCTGATGGGCGATGAGGAAGCGCGCGGCGCGACGCCGTTCTACACGAGTCTGGACAAGGTACGCTTTAAGCGTCCGGTGCGCCCGGGCGACACGGTGGATCTGGTGTGCTCCATCACGCGTGCGCGCGGGCCGTTCCGCTTTGCGACAGGTACTGCGAGCGTTAACGGTGAGGTTTGCTGCCGCGCCGATATGTCTTTTGCACTCATGCACGAAAAGTAGGGAAGTTTTCATGTTCGACAAAGTGCTCATCGCCAACCGCGGCGAAGTCGCGGTCCGTGTTATCCGCGCGTGCCGCGATATGGGCATCAAGACCGTCGCCGTTTATTCCACGGCCGATGCGGACGCGTTGCACGTGCAGCTTGCCGACGAGGCGTATTGCATCGGCGGCCCGCGTCTTGCCGAGAGCTACCTCAACGACGATGCCGTGCTCACCTGTGCCGTAAAGTCGGGAGCTAAGGCAATTCATCCCGGCTATGGCTTTTTCTCCGAGAAGGCGAGCTTCGTGCGAGACTGCGACAAGTATGGCCTGGCGTTTGTCGGTCCTTCGGCCGAGGTGATCGACAGCATGGGCGACAAGGACGCCGCACGTCGAACGGCTGCCGCGGCGGGCGTGCCCATCGTTCCGGGCTGCGATTTGCTCAAAAGCCCCGAGGAGGCAACGGCCGAGGCCGAACGCATTGGCTGCCCCGTGCTTATTAAGGCGCGTGCCGGTGGTGGCGGTCGCGGCATTCGCAAGGTCGAGCGCGTGGAAGATGCGGCAAAGGCGTTTATCGAGGCGCGTGCCGAGGGCGAGGCCGTTTTTGGCGACGGCGAGTGCTACATGGAGAAGTTTGTCGCGCCGGCGCACCACGTCGAGGTGCAGATTATGGCCGATAAGCAGGGCCATGTGTTTTCGCTTGGCGAGCGTGAGTGCTCGGTGCAGCGCCGCAACCAAAAGCTGATCGAGGAGAGCCCCGCGCCGTGCCTCGACGGACACGACGACATTCGTGCTCGCATGCACAAGGCAGCGCGTGACCTGGCTCGTGCCGTCGGCTACGAAGGAGCCGGTACCATCGAGTTCCTGTATTCGGACGACGGCAATTTCTACTTTATGGAAATGAACACGCGCTTGCAGGTGGAGCATCCGGTTACGGAGTTTGTGACCGATACCGACCTGGTCAAGTGGCAGCTGCGCGTGGCAGCCGGCCAGCCTCTGCCCTTTGAGCAGGAGGACATGCCGGTCCGCAACCACGCCATGGAGTGCCGCATCAATGCCGAGACGCCGGACTTTCTGCCGTCATGCGGAACGGTCACCGCGTTGCGTGTGCCGGGTGGTCCGCGCGTGCGCTGGGATTCCGCCATGTTTACCGGTGCGACAGTTCCGCCGTACTACGACTCCATGCTCGGCAAGCTCATCGTGTGTGCGCCCACGCGTGACGGCGCCATTCGCAAGATGCGCTCGGCCCTGGGCGAGCTCGTGATTGAGGGCGTGAGCGAAAACAGCGAGCTTCAGCTCGACGTGCTGGCAAACGACGAGTTCTTGTCGGGCATGTATCACACCGATCTGATGGGGCATCTCTATGCTGATGAATAGAAAAGCGAAGACGGTCAATGTCCTTGAGGGGCCGATAACCGAGTCGTGCGCCGAGTTTCCCGCGCGCCACGTGTTTATCAAGTGCCCGGAGTGCCGCCGTGTGATCGATGAGGCACGCCTACACGACAACCTCGAGGTCTGCCCTCGTTGCGGCAAACACTTCCGCGTGAGCGGTCGCACGCGCATGCGCATGACGGTCGACGAGGGCACGTTTGAGGAATGGGATGCTAATCTGGCGTCGGAGGATTTCCTCTCGTTTCCCGGCTATGCCGACAAGCTCAAGAGCGTGAGCGAGCGTTCGGGCGAGCGCGACGCCGTTGTGTGCGGCAGGGGCAAAATCTGCGGTTGCGATACCGCGTTCTTCTTTATGGACGCCAACTTTATGATGGGCTCGATGGGTTCCGTGGTGGGCGAGAAGATCTGTCGCACATTTGAGCGTGCGACCGAGCTGGGATTGCCAGTTGTCGGCTTTACCGTTTCGGGCGGTGCGCGCATGCAAGAGGGCGTGACATCGCTTATGCAGATGGCCAAGATTTCTGCGGCGGTTAGGCGCCACAGCGAGGCGGGCGGCCTGTATATCACGGTGCTCACCGACCCCACGACCGGAGGCGTAACCGCGAGCTTCGCCATGGAGGGCGACATTATCCTGGCCGAGCCCGATGCCCTGACGGCATTTGCCGGCCCGCGCGTGATCGAGCAGAACATGCACAAGCGCCTGCCCAAGGGATTCCAGCGCTCCGAGTTTTTGCTGGAGCACGGCTTTTGCGATGCCGTTGTTCCGCGCGGCGAGATTGCGCTCACGGTAGGCGAGCTGCTGGCGCTGCACGAAGGGCACGCGCCCGGCTTGGGGGCACCGCATGAGATCGTGCATACGGGTCGCCGCGGCAAAAAGCTGGGGCACTTGTTCAAGCGCGCGGCGGCGCCAAAAACCGCGCTCGAGATTGTCAAGCAGACCCGCTCGGCAGATCGCGCCACGGCGGGCGAGGTGATCTCGCTGGGCCTGGATGGATTTGTGGAGCTGCACGGCGACCGTTACTTTGGCGACGACGCCGCTGTGGTGGCTGGCATTGGCTGGAAGGACGGGCGCCCCGTAACGGTCATCGCCATCGAGCGCGGCACCACGACCAAAGAGCGTATGCGCCGCAACTTTGGCATGGCGCATCCCGAGGGCTACCGTAAAGCGCGTCGCCTGATGCGCCAAGCCGAAAAGTTTGGTCGGCCGGTTCTGTGCCTGGTCGATACTTCGGGCGCGTTTTGCGGCATCGGTGCCGAGGAACGCGGTCAGGGCGAGGCTATCGCCCAGAATCTCATGGAGATGAGCGGCCTTAAGACGCCGATTGTCTCGGTGGTAACAGGCGAGGGCGGCTCTGGTGGCGCGCTGGCGCTGTCCGTGGCCGACCGCATCCTGATGCTCTCGAGCTCGGCCTATTCGGTCGTGAGCCCCGAGGCCTGTGCGTCGATTCTGTGGAAGGATACCGAGCGCGCGAATGAGGCCGCCGAGGCGCTTAAGCTCACGGCTCCCGATCTGTTGGCGCTCGGTATCATCGACGGCATTGTTGACGATAGGGGTCTGTCGCATGAGGAGATCGCCGGCGCCGTCATGTCCTCGGCATTTGATGCCTTCGATACGCTTGGGCGGCTCGACGACGCGACCCTTACAAACCTCCGCTACGAAAAGTACCGCGCAATCGGTCAGTACCGCACGATGTGACTAGGGGACAGTCCGCATGTCACATTGGGAAAGGCGTTCCATGCCACAAGTTTCTAACACCTCGTTTACAGCGACGGTTTCATCAAACGCCATGGCCGTGGTGGACTATCTGTCCAAAAGCATGATGTCGGCGCTGCCGTTTATTGTCTGCGCGGCGCTGTTTCGTACCGTCGCCGTCATTATGGGCGAAGGCATGCTGGGCCTGTGGTCTGCCGATTCCGAAATCTATCGCCTGTTCTACAGTTGGCTCTATAACGCCGGCTACTACTTCTTGCCTATTTATCTTGGTTGGGCGGCCGCCCGCCAGCTCGGTTGCTCGGAGCAGCTGGGCATGATGCTGGGCGGCGTATTGATTGCGCCCGATCTGCTTAAGCTCGTCGATGCCGCATCGACGACGGGGGCATCGATGACTTCCGTGTATGGCCTGCTTCCCGCGCCGGTCAACGATTACACGACGACTGTTATTCCGATTCTCATCTCGGTACCCGTGCTTTGGCAAGTGGAGTGTTTCTTTCAGCGCGTTATCCCTAAGGCCGTGGCGTTTTCGTTTGTTCCGTTTGCGACCATGCTTGTTATGGTTCCGGTTTCGCTGTGTATTACGGCGCCGGCGGGCAGCTATTTGGGCATGCTGTTGGGCCAGCTTATGTTTATGCTTGGCAATTCCGGTGGCATCGTATCGTTGCTCACACTCATGGGGCTTGCCGCGGGCTGGGAGTTCCTTAAGATCGCGGGCGACAGCAACGTTGTCCTATCGCTCGCCTATGCGCAGTTTATGAGTGTGGGAACGGATTCGTGCATCCTGATCGCCGCGACGATGGCAACGTTTGCCGTTTGGGGCATGCCCTTTGGCGCGTCGCTCCGCGTTGCGGATAAGGACGAGAAGACGCTCATGCTGGGCTATTCAATCTCGGGTGTTCTTGGCGGCGTAAGCGAGCCGGCGCTGTACGGTTGCGGCTTTAAATATGGCAGGTGCCTGACGTGCATGGCCATTGGCGGCGCCGTCGGAGGCCTTGTTGCGGCCGTGGGCCACGTTACGGCCTATACCATCGGCATGACGAATGTCCTCATGGTCATTGGCTTTGCCACGGGCGGCATTTCGAACCTACTGTGGTGCTGCGTTGCCGGTGGCACGGCATTTGCGGTGTCTGCGGCGCTGAGCTACTGCTTTGGCGTGGTGCCGGCGCAGGGACAGGCGACGGGGGACGGAGGCGATTCGCCCGAAACAGTGGCGAGCGCTGCTGAAGTAAGCGCATAAACCTGTGCGACAAAAGGACGATCCCTTTGTCGTGTTCCAAGGCCGTGGCTCGTGTGGGCTGCGGCCTTTTGTATCTTGAGGACAAAGTGGCTACACTACAATCCGTTTGAGCAATAGATATATAGGTAGTACCGTGGGGGCGGATGTAGATGGTCGAGTGGATTGTTGGGCGCGCACAGGGCGATCGTGCGCGTGTGGGCACGTTAGCGGGCATGGTGTGTATTGTCGCCAATGTTGCGCTTTGTGCTGCGAAGGGTGCAATTGGTGTGGTTTCGGGATCGGTTTCGATTGTTGCGGATGCCATGAACAACCTGTCCGATGCCAGCTCGAATATCGTGAGCGTGCTGGGCTTTAAGCTGGCGAGCAAGCCGGCCGACCCCGAGCATCCTTACGGCCACGGTCGCTACGAGTATCTCTCGGGTCTGGTCGTGGCGGCACTCGTGCTGCTGATTGGCGTTGAGCTGGTGAAGTCCTCGGTCGAGCGCGTCATCCACCCCGAACCTGTCGAGTTCTCGCTTGCCCTGGTGGCAGTTCTAGTGCTTTCGATGGTCGTAAAGCTCTGGATGGCGGCCCTCAACCAAAAGCTCGGCGACCGTATCGAGTCCGAGACACTGCATGCGACGGCTCAGGATTCCAAGAACGATGTCCTTGCCACGGGTGCCGTGCTGGCGTGCGCAGTTGTTTCGCAGGTGACGGGCATCAATCTTGACGCTTGGGTCGGCCTTGCCGTTGGTGCCTATATTGGCTGGAGCGGTTTTGAACTCATCCAGGATACGGTGAGCCCGCTTTTGGGCCAGACGCCCGATCCTAAGCTGGTCAAGCACATTCGAGACAAGATCATGAGCTATCCCGGCGTTTTGGGCGTTCACGATTTGATGGTTCACGACTACGGCCCGGGCAGGAAGTTCGCAAGCGCTCACGCCGAGATGGCGGCCGAAGCCAGCCCGATGGAAAGTCACGACACGCTCGACAATATTGAGCAGGCGTTTAGGAACGAAGACGGCATGATTGTCACGCTCCATTACGACCCCATCGTGACCGACGACCCCAAGGTGGCGAGCATGCGTTTACGCATTAACGCAATGGCTCAGGAGATCGATAGCCGCCTTTCGATTCACGACCTTCGCTGCGTGCCGGGTCCTACGCACACCAACGTGATCTTTGACTGCGTGCGTCCCTCAGATCTGCAGATGAGTGCCGAAGACGTAAAGCACGCGCTGGCACAACGAGTCGAATCGGAATACCCCAAGTCGATTGCCAAGATTACGATCGACGAAGACTACGTAGGCCATACCCACGAGTAGGGCTGCGCCGGTAAAGCAAGTTATACAGAAGGGGAGAATATGAAGAGGCTGTATCTGCTCCGCCACGGCCAGACAGAATTCAACGTTAAAAAGCTCGTCCAGGGTCGCTGCGATTCACCGCTCACCGATTTGGGCCGTCAGCAAGCCGGGATGGCAGCCGCATGGCTCAAAGCCCACAACGTCGTTCCCGACAAAGTGGCCTCATCACCCTTAGGCCGAGCCATGGACACAGCTCAGCGCGTCGCATGCGAGCTCCTCGGCCCGGACGCAGCAGTCGAGCCCTGCGAAGGCATCATCGAGCGCTGCTATGGAACCTTCGAGGAAGGCCCGCACGACGCGCTGCCCACCGACGTCTGGGATCCAGGCGAAGATCTGGTCCCCTTTGGAGGAGAGGGAAGCAAAGCGTTGCAAGAACGCATGGTAGCCACCCTCACCAATCTCATGAGCGCCGATGGTATCGAAACCCTCCTAGCAGTAAGCCACGGCAGCGCCAGCCGCCAATTCATCAAAGCTGCAGCCCCAGAGGGCTTCGAACTCCCAGCAAAACTCCCCAACTGCGCCATCATGATCTTCGATTTTGACGAGGCTAATCCACAAGCAGAAGGCGAGCCAATGCAATGCAAGTTCACCCTCCAGCAAATAGTGGACCCCCAACAAAGTCATTAGCCTGAGCGAGCAAGGTTTAGCAGACATCTACGTGGCGTTCCCAGTGTGCGGCGGAGGGGGGCGGGCCTGAGGCATATTAAGGTTGTCGCGAGTTCCGCACGAACAGGAGAACACTTAATGTGTTCTCCGTCGTGAGCAGGACTGTAGAGCAGCAACCTTAATATGCCTCAGGCCCGCCCCCCTCCGCCGCACACTGGGAACGTGCCACGCACTTTACCTGCGTAAACAATGTGAGTGAAATATGAATCTCGATGGATACGCCCGCAGCCGTGTATACTAAACAGCTGTGTGAAACCAGGGGAGTATTCTGGCTGGACAAAATGCCTGCTTAATAGGGTTGTCAGGTAGTCCGGACGCAATACAAGGCTGGGGAGCACGTCGTGTAAGTAGTGGTCCTCTAGGGGCGTACGCTCGGTGGTGTACGCATTGTCCCAAGACCACGCGAGAGTTGGGATCATATCTTGATCAGCATGATTCTCGGCCGCAAGATTGGCATGACCCAGGTTTGGGACGAGGACGACAACGTCGTTCCCGTCACGGTCATCCAGGCTGGCCCCTGCGCTGTCTCGCAGGTTAAAACTCAGGCAACCGACGGCTATGACGCCGTCCAGATCGGTTTCGGCGACATCAAGGCCAAGAACGTGAACAAGCCCATGGCTGGTCACTTCGCCAAGGCTGGCGTCGAGCCTGTCCGTTTCCTTCGTGAGGTCCGCGTCGAGAACGGCGAGGAGCACAAGGTCGGCGAGGTTGTCACCGTCGCTGATTTCGCTGATGTCGAGAAGGTCGACGTCATCGGTACCTCCAAGGGTAAGGGCTTCCAGGGTCGCATCAAGCGCTGGGGTCAGCGCCGCGGTCCTATGACGCATGGTTCTCACTTCCAGCGTCACCCCGGTTCTATCGGTCAGTGCGCCTATCCTGCGCGCGTCCTCAAGGGCGTCAAGATGGCCGGTCAAATGGGTAACGAGCGCGTTACCGTCAAGAACCTTTCCGTTGTCCGCATCGATGCCGAGCAGAACCTCATCTTGGTCAAGGGCGCTGTCCCGGGTGCCAAGAATGGTCTCGTCGCCATCCGTATGGCCTAAGGGCCCAGCCCATTTAGCCCAGCGTCATACCAAGGAGAACACTTAAATGGCAAAGTTTGAAGTAAAGAACAGCGAGGGCAAGAAGGTCGCCGAGGCCGAGCTCGCCGCTGAGGTGTACGGCATCGAGCCGAACATCCACGTTATGCACCACATCGTCAAGTGCCAGATGGCCTCTTGGCGTCAGGGCACCCAGTCCGCTAAGGGCCGCTCTGAGGTTTCCGGTGGCGGCAAGAAGCCTTGGCGTCAGAAGGGCACCGGCCGTGCCCGCCAGGGTTCCATCCGTGCTGCCCAGTGGCGTCACGGTGGCGTCGTCTTCGCCCCCAAGCCCCGTTCCTACGCTAAGCGTATGAACAACAAGGAGGTCAAGCTGGCTATGCGCTCCGCGCTGTCCGCCAAGCTGGCCGATGGCGAGCTCGTGCTCGTCGACGACTACGGCTTCGAGAAGCCTTCCACCAAGGCTGCTGTCGCCATGCTCAAGGCTCTCGGCCTTGAGGGCAAGCGTCTGACCATCATCGTTCGCGATGAGGACGTCAACGCCTACCTGTCGTTCCGCAACATTCCCAAGACGTTCATCATCACCGCTGACGAGGCCAACACCTACGATCTCGTCAACAACAACGCCGTGCTGATGCCCGCCGACATCGCCGCTCACTTCGGGGAGGTGCTTGCATAAATGACCGCCCACGAGATCATCATCCGTCCGATCGTGTCCGAGCGTTCCTTCTCCGGCATGGAGCTGAACAAGTACACGTTTGAGGTCGCCAAGGATGCTAACAAGTATCAGATCAAGGACGCTGTCGAGGAGATCTTCGGCGTCAAGGTCGTTCGCGTGAACACCCTGACGGTCAAGCCCAAGACCAAGCGCGTGCGCTATGTCGCCGGCAAGACCCGTTCTTGGAAGAAGGCCATCGTCACGCTGGCCGAGGGCGACACCATCGAGGTCTTTGGCAACCAGGCCTAAGACTCGCTGCTGTTGAGTGAGCTCATGCCTCCCAAATAGGGGAGGCGAGAGCTCAAGGTTTTGGGCGTATAAAATGGACACGCCCGGAACCGTGTATATGTCCGGTGTCATCGCACCCGAGGCAGAACCTCGAATCCCTGTCTGCGATGGCTAACGGATTCCTATTGAAAGGGATTGTAATGGCTGTAAAGCACCTTAAGCCGACCTCCGCTGGTAGGCGTTGGCAGACGATCTCCGATTTCTCCGAGATCACCTGCACCAAGCCCGAGAAGTCTCTTCTCGAGCCCCTGCCCAAGAAGGCCGGTCGTAACAACAACGGCCGCATCACCACCCGCCACCAGGGCGGCGGCGTGAAGCGTCGTTACCGTGTAATCGACTTCAAGCGCAACAAGGACGGCGTGCCCGCCAAGGTTGCCACGATCGAGTACGATCCGAACCGTTCCGCTCGCATCGCTCTGCTGCACTACGCTGACGGTGAGAAGCGCTACATCCTGGCCCCCAAGGGCCTCGAGGTCGGTCAGACCATCATGTCCGGTTCTGACGCCGACATCAAGCCGGGCAACGCTCTGCCCCTCGCCGACATCCCCGTCGGTACGCTCATCCACGCCGTCGAGTTCCAACCGGGCAAGGGCGCTGCTATCGCCCGTTCCGCCGGTAACTCCTGCCAGCTGATGGGTAAGGAGGGCAAGTACGCTATCGTTCGTATGCCTTCCTCCGAGATGCGTCGCATCCTCGTTACCTGCCGCGCCACCGTCGGTGAGGTCGGCAACGCTGATCACTCCAACATCGTCATCGGCAAGGCCGGCCGTAAGCGTCACATGAACGTGCGCCCGACCGTCCGCGGTACCGTCATGAACCCTGTCGACCACCCGCACGGCGGTGGCGAGGGCAAGAACCACACTTCTGGTCGTCCCTCCGTTACCCCCTGGGGTAAGCCGACGAAGGGCCTTCGTACGCGCAAGAAGAAGAAGGTCTCGAACCAGCACATCATTCGTCGCCGTAAGAAGTAATTTCGGATACCGAGTTTTAGGAGAAAGCACTTATGAGCAGAAGTCTCAAAAAGGGCCCGTTCGTGGAGACTCGCCTTCTCTCGCGTATCACCGCGATGAACGAGGCTGGCAAGAAGGACGTCGTGAAGACCTGGTCCCGCGCGTCCACCATCTTCCCCGAGATGGTTGGTCACACCATCGCCGTCCACGACGGCCGCAAGCATGTGCCCGTGTATGTTACCGAGTCCATGGTTGGTCACAAGCTCGGCGAGTTCGCGCCGACTCGTACGTTCCGTGGCCACAAGGCCAAATAGGGGGTTAACCGTAAATGGCAACTAAGTCTATTGAAACTGAGACCACCGAGGTTCGCGCCGTCGCTAAGTACGTGCGTGTTTCCCCCAGCAAGGCCCGCCTGGTGGTCGATCTGATCCGCCGCAAGCCTGTCGCTCAGGCCTTCGACATCCTCCACTTCTGCGACCGCGCCGTCGCCGTGGATGTCGAGAAGGTTCTCCGTTCCGCCGTTGCGAACGCCGAGAACAACAACGGTCTGCGTGCCGACAACCTGGTTGTCGCCGCTGCCTATGTTGACGAGGGTCCGACGCTTAAGCGCATCCGTCCCCGCGCCAAGGGTTCCGCTTCTCGCATTCTGAAGCGTACTTCCCACATCACCGTCGTCGTTGCTCCTCGAAAGGAGGCGTAAAGCTGTATGGGTCAGAAAGTCTACCCCACCGGCTTCCGTCTTGGCATCACCGAGAACTGGCGCTCCCGCTGGTTCGCAGAGAAGGATTACGCTAAGACCCTCGGTAACGATCTCGAGATCCGCAAGTACCTCGAGAAGCGTCTTTCCCGCGCAGCTGTCTCCCGCGTCGAGATCGAGCGCGCTGGCGACAAGGTCAAGGTCATCATCCTCACCGCTCGCCCCGGCGTTGTCATCGGTAAGAAGGGTGCCGAGATCGATACCCTCCGCACCGAGCTCGAGAAGGTCGCTGGCGTCTCCAAGGGCCAGCTCTCCGTCGACGTTGTCGAGATCAAGCGCCCCGAGCTCGACGCCAACCTCGTTGCTCAGTCTATCGCCGAGCAGCTCGAGGGCCGCGTTGCCTTCCGTCGCGCTATGCGCAAGGCTGTCCAGTCCGCCCGCAAGGCCGGCGCTAAGGGCATCCGTATCCAGTGCTCCGGTCGTCTCGGCGGTGCCGAGATGGGCCGTCGTGAGTGGTACCGCGAGGGTCGCGTGCCTCTACACACCCTCCGTGCCAAGATCGACTACGGCACGGCTGTCGCCAGCACCACCATGGGCGCTTGCGGCGTGAAGGTCTGGATCTACCTGGGCGAGAAGCTCCCGGGCCAGCCTGTTCCCAACCCTGCACTCGAGGGCTCTTCCCGTCCTCGTCGTCGTAACTCCGAGAGGAGGGGTCAGTAGTGCTTGCCCCTAAGCGTATTCTTCACCGCAAGGTGCAGCGTGGCTCCATGAAGGGCCAGGCCAAGGGTAATACCGAGCTGCATTTCGGCGAGTTTGGTATCCAGGCTCTCGAGGCCCATTGGATCACCAACCGTCAGATCGAGGCCGCTCGTATTGCCATGACCCGCTACATGAAGCGTGGCGGTCGTGTCTACATCACGATCTTCCCCGATAAGCCCATCACCAAGAAGCCTGCCGAGACTCGCATGGGTTCTGGTAAGGGTAACCCCGAGGAGTGGGTGGCCGTCGTCAAGCCCGGCCGCATCATGTTCGAGGTCAAGGGCGTGCCCGAGGAGGTCGCTCGCGAGGCTCTGCGTCTTGCACAGCACAAGCTTCCCATCAAGACCAAGATTGTTGCTGCTAAGAACGCTGAGCAGCGCATCGAGAAGGAGATGGCTGAGGAGGCCGCTCTCGAGGCCAAGTGGGCTGCTGAGGACGCCGCCGCCGCCAAGGAGGAGAACTAATGAAGCCCGCAGAGATTCGTGAGCTCTCGGACGCTCAGCTCGTTGAGAAGCTGAAGGAAATGCGCGCCGAGCTCTTTAACCTTCGTTTCCAGATGGCCACCAGCCAGCTGGACAACACCGCTCGCGTCAACACCGTGAAGAAGGACATCGCTCGCGTCCTCACGGAGCAGCGCGCCCGCGAGATCGCAGCGGAGAAGTCCGCTGTCGCCGAGTAGGACCTAAGGAGAGAACATGACTGATTCGCGTAACTCGCGTAAGGTCCGTACGGGTGTCGTTACCTCCGTCTCCGGTGCCAAGACCATTGTTGTCACCATCACCGAGCGCAAGCGTCACCCCAAGTACGGCAAGATGATGACCAGCTCCAAGAAGCTGCACGCTCACGACGAGGAGTGCACGGCTGGCGTGGGCGACACCGTCCGCGTTATGGAGACCCGTCCTATGTCCAAGATGAAGCGTTGGCGCCTCATCGAGGTCGTCGAGCGCGCTAAATAAGCAGTCGCTCTTACGACTTGTACGTTTCCGAAGATGTGCGTATGCCTGGCTTGCATACCACAGGCCGTATAAAGGCAGCGCACCTCTCTTCGGTTCTTAGTTCGGAGGAACATCTACCATGATTCAGATGCAAACCATGCTGAACGTCGCCGACAACTCCGGCGCTCGCAAGATTCGCTGCATCAAGGTGCTTGGCGGTTCCAAGCGTCGTTATGCAGGCATCGGCGATGTGTTCATCGGTGCTGTCCAGGAGGCTACCCCTGGCGCCAACGTCAAGAAGAAGGACGTTGTCCGTTGCGTCGTCGTTCGCACCGTTAAGGAGATCCGCCGCAAGGATGGCTCCTACATTCGCTTTGATGAGAACGCCTGCGTTGTCATCAACAACGATGGTTCGCCCGTCGGCACCCGTATCTTCGGGCCTGTCGCTCGCGAGCTTCGTGACAAGAAGTACATGAAGATCGTCTCGCTCGCTCCCGAGACCCTGTAGTTAGGGGAGATATATGTATATCAAGAAGGGCGATAAGGTCCAGGTTCTCTCTGGTAAGGATCGCGGCAAGCAGGGCGTTGTCCTGCGTGCTCTCCCCGCCGAGAACAAGGTCGTTGTCGAGGGCGTTTCGGTCGTCAAGAAGGCCGTCAAGCCCAACGCTGCCAACCAGCAGGGCGGCATCGTTTCGCAGGAGGCTCCCATCGACGCCTCCAACGTCAATCTCGTTTGCCCCGAGTGCGGTAAGGTTACCCGCGTCGGTCACGAGAAGGACGGCAAGAATAAGCTGCGCGTTTGCAAGAAGTGCGGCCACAAGTTCTAAGCTGCCCGCAACATTAAGTTGCTAGCAAAGGCCCGGATGCCCCACGGCACCCGGGCCTTTTTCTATCCCTACTCATTGGGGATAGACTTAAATGAGTGATTGCACTCATTGGGGACAGACTTAAATGACTAGTCGTTTGGGACGTTCTTAAACGACTAGCCTATGGGGACAGTCTTTAGATCAATATATCTGGCCATCTGGGATGGGCTTCAACGAAAGCGGCACTTAGGGACTTTCCCCAGGTGCTGGCACTTAGGGACAGTCCCCAGGTGCCAGCAGTTTGGGACGTTCCTTTGATGTCTGATGCCCCCAGAGGGGTGAAGTAATACAGCCTGCTCTGTCTTTTAGGGCTTTGCTGTTCTGCCCCTTTATGTTTCGCAAGGACTGTCGCACGCGCATTTATGCGCATATCATTGTGCGATAATGCGTGTAACGGCGCAAACATGTGCAAACTATGGCTAAATAGTGACTGAAAAGCAAATAGACACGCAAATACGAGCAAATACGCGCGCAACTGTGCGAATATAGGGCTGTTAGAAATGAAGAACCTTCGATGACTCAGGAGGCACATGATGGCAGATTCCAAACAGGCTCCGCTCGACGCCGAGGCAGCCGCAAAGGCGGCGTTTGCCTCGGTCCAGGATCAGCCGTTCCCCGATGATATCTTTACGGCCCCCGAGCTCCGCTGGGCCGTGATCGGGTGCGGCGTTATCGCCAACCAAATGGCCCAGTCCCTCGCTCTTGCCGGTCGCAAGCTCGCGGGTGTCGCCAACCGTACGCTGTCCAAGGCCCAGGCTTTTGCTGAGCAGTATGGCATCGAGAAGGTCTATGAAACGGTTGAGGACCTCTATGCCGATCCGGATATCGACGCCGTCTATATCACCACGCCGCACAACACGCATATCACCTATCTGCGTGCCGCGCTGGCCGCCGGCAAGCACGTTCTCTGCGAGAAGGCCATCACGCTCAACTCCGCCGAGCTCGATGAGGCCCGCGCCATTGCCGCCGAACACAACGTGGTCCTTATGGACGCTACCACGGTGCTCCACATGCCCTTGTATCAAGAGCTGCGCCGCCGCATGGATGCCGGCGAGTTTGGCCGCATGAACCTCGCTCAGCTCAACTTTGGTAGCTACAAGGAGTACGGCGACCTGACCAACCGTTTCTACAATCGCAACCTCGCCGGCGGCGCCATGCTCGACATTGGCGTGTACGCCCTGTCCGTCATGCGCCTGTTTATGGCCAGCCAGCCAGCCGAGGTCGTGTCTCTGGGCAATACCTGCGAGACTGGCGTTGACGTCGCGGGTGGCATTGTCTGCCGTAATGCTGAGCAGCAGCTGGGCGTTGTGAGCCTTACGCTCCACTCCAAGCAGCCCAAGCGCTCGGTCATCAGCTTCGATAAGTGCTATATCGAGGTCAATGAGTATCCGCGTGCCGACCATGCGACCATCGTGTGGACTGCGGACGGTCACCGTGAGGAGGTCCACGCTGGCACCGAGGCATACGCTCTGTGCTACGAGATGGCCGACCTGGAGAAGGCCGTTGCCGGCGATGATTCGAAGCGCGAGCTTCTGGGCTATGCTTCTGATGTTATGGAGCTGATGACCAAGCTCCGCGCCGACTGGGGAGTCGTGTACCCCGAGGAGGAGTAAGCGATGCTTGCGGAAGATAGGCTCAACGCGATCGTGACGATGGTGCAGCAGGCCGGCTCGGTTACCGTGCCGGAGCTTGCTGAAGCCCTGGGCGTGACGGCGTCTACCATTCGGCGCGACCTGCAGGCGCTCGACCGTGCACACCGTATCGCCAAGGTGCACGGAGGCGCGACGAGTCTGGAGCGTGCGCACGTGACGCGCGACCTGACGATCAACGAGCGCAGTGATCTCCATAACGATGACAAGGAGCGCATCTGCGCCCGTGCGGCGGCGCTTGTGGAGCCCGAGAGCTTTGTGTACATCGATTCAGGTTCGACGACGCTTAGGCTCATCGAGCATCTTCCGCGCCTTGAGGGCGTCACCTATGTGACCGACTCCGTGCTCCATGCTCAGCATCTCGCTCTGCGCGGCATGCGCACCGTGGTGCTGGGCGGCGAGCTCAAGCCCGAGACCGAGGCGCTCGTCGGTCCCGACGCCTTGGCAACCCTGGACCGCTATAACTTCAACTGCGGCTTTTGGGGTTCCAATGGCATCGCCGCCGAGCAAGGTCTCACCACACCGGATATCGAGGAAGCGCAAGTCAAGCGTATCTCGATGCGCCATACCGCCAAACGCTTCGTAATCTCAGACGCCAGCAAATTCGGCATGGTGGCGCCCGTCAAGTTCGCGGACTTCCGCGACGCAACGATTATTACCGCGGGCGAGGTGCCAGCCAAGTACCAGTCGATGGACAACGTCATCACGGTCTAGCGACAGGGCAAGGCCAAAGCCACCACCAAGGTGCCTGTCCCCATTGTGGTGGTTTAGGGCTCCCAGGGGCAGGGGGCTTCGATGTGGATGTGCTCACCGGTTACGGGATGCGTGAAGGACACGCTGTGGGCGTGGAGCATCAGGCCGCAGGGACGTGGCGTGCCGTACAGGTCGTCGCCTACTAGGGGATGACGCTCGCTCGCCAGATGCACACGGATTTGGTGCTTGCGGCCGGTGAGCAGCTCGACATCGATATACGAGCGCGTGGGCAGGCCACGACGGCTCTTAAGGCGCTTGAGCACCTTCACACGCGTTTGAGACGGCTTGCCGCTGGCGCCGACGCGCATCTTTCGGCTGTCGTGGCGGTCGCGGGCGATGGGCTTGTCGATGAGCTTTTCGTTCCAGTCGATTTTGCCCTCGGCGAGCGCCAGGTAGTGCTTTTCGAAAGCGTGGTCGATGATCATCTGGTCAAAGGCGGGCTGCGTCTGCTTGTCGAGCGAGAACAGCACCACGCCGGTGGTGTCGCGGTCCAGGCGGTTGAGCGGCTGCATGTCGGTCGCGGCAAAGCCGTCGCCCATCGCCAGCAGCAGGTCGCTGGCGTAGTCGGTGAGCGTGCGCTCGCCGGTGCCGTCACCGTGGACGATCATGCCGGCGGGCTTGTCGATGGCCATGAGCCAGGCGTCGCAGTAGAGGACTTGAGGTTCTTCGTTCACGTGTAAGCCTTTCGGTTAGCTGATTCCCACAAACATGCAGCCCGAGGTCGCCCCGCGTAGGCGGGCGGCGGGCTTGCGGCCGGCCTGCGCTGCTTCGACGGCACGACGGACGCGGGCGACGGCACGGCCCACCTCATCCGTCTCGAGCAGCGTTCCGTCCACCATGAGGCGACGCACGCCGGCGTCGAGCAGCTGAGGAACCTGCGGCGTGAGGTCGATGGGGTAGGCATCGTACAGGCGAGAGCGGCCGTGGATGTCGGTGCGGACGGGCATGACCTTTCCGTCGATATTCTTGAGCGAGAGCTTGCGGGCACGCAGGCGGCAGTTGGCACAATCGTGGATGCAGCCGTTGGCAACCTGCAGAATGCAATGCTCGCTTGTCATGACGCGTGGGCGGCCAAAGACGGTGATGCCCAGAGCCGCGGGCGCGGCGGCTCCGAGAGAGACAATCTCGTCGAGCGTGATCTCGGGCGAGAGCCAAAACGCACCGGCTCCGCGCTCGGCAAGCGCCTCCATGCAGGGCGTGTTGTGCACCGGCAGGCAAGAGCGAATCTCGGCCGTGGCGCCGGCATGCGCGGCTACGGCGAGCTCGGAGATATTGCCGACGGCGACGGTGACTCCGGCATTGATCCAGGGATCGACGCGCTCGTGGTCGACGGCGCGGCAGACCTCGTCGAGTACGGGCACGATACTCTGCTCAAATGCATCGGCAGGGGAGAGTCCGACAGCCTCGAGCGCATCGGTGGTCATGTAGATGCGCGTGGCGCCCTCGGCACGAGCTGCCTCGGCGGCTTCGAGCGTGGTGACGGCGGCGCAGATCTGTGGCTCCTCGCGGTAATGCTCGGGCATGGCGCGCGTACATTTGTCGAGCACCGGCAGCTCGAGCGTTTTCGCGCGCTCCTCGTATGGTGCCAGAATGGCCTCCTCCAATGCTTTGCAGGCGGCGGCGCGCACCTTGTGCACGGCAGAGAAGCCCATACCGCAGCCGGCGTCGAGCGTCACATCAAAGCTCGCTGCCTCAAAGGGCGAGGAGCCCATGCGGCCCACATGCTCAACCAGGTCTGCCGCCTCGACGGCGCGGGTCTTGGCGGCCTCGACGGTGAAGCCTGTGGCGGTGGCGGTGAGCGCGGGGCTGTCACAGCAGGTGAGTGTGACGGTAAACGGCTCGCCCAAGCGCGCCACGACGGACGCATCAACAGCTCGGCGGCGCAGCACATCGCGCTTGAGCGCGGCGCCGGCGGCGTCGATGGCACGCTGGCTGCGAATCACGCGGACGCGGCAGCCCTCGGGCATGCTGCGGGGTACGCGACATTCGATGATGTCACCGGCGGCGGCATCATCGGCGGCAATGGTGGTCAGGAACTGGTCGAATTCGTCGTCGTGGCGAAGCTCCAGCAGGTCGCCCTTGCCCACGGGCTCAAACAGCTCAATGCGGGCGATGGCGGCGCGGCGACGGCGGTCGTCGGGCTTGAGACCGCGCACATCGCGGTTGGCCGGGCGGCTGCCCAGCACCGTGCCCACGATCTGGCCGCGGTTGTTGGAACGCTCGTAACTCATCATCTCGTCGCCCGAGGTGCCATCCTGGTAGGCGTGCGTAAAGTCTCGGTTAAAGCAGCGCTTGAGCTGACGCTGGCGGGCAGCATCCTCATCCTTATCTACGGCGACCCCGGCCAGCATGTCATCAATCTGACGACGATACACATCAACGATGGAGTACACGTAATCGGGCGCCTTCATGCGGCCTTCGAGCTTGAGCGACGCGGCGCCGGCGTCATACAGACGGCGAACAAGCTGTGAGGTGTTGGTGTCACGCGGGCATAACGCACGCTCGCGGCCGGCGGGGGAGAGCGCGCGACCGTTCTCGTCGATCAGCTCGTAGGGCAGGCGGCAGGGCTGGGCGCACATGCCACGGTTGGCCGATCGTCCCGCCATGGCAAAGCTCGAAAGCAGGCATAGGCCCGAGTAGCAAAAGCAGATGGCACCATGGCTAAAGACCTCGAGGTCGACATCGGGTGCGGCGTCGTGGATGGCAGCGATCTCGTCAATGGAGAGCTCGCGTGAGAGGGTCACGCGGTCGGCGCCCTGCTCGCGGCACCAAAGGGTTCCGCGGTCATCGTGGATGTTTGCTTGGGTTGAGATGTGCGTCTCGATGCCGGGCATCGTGCGCTTGACCTCAAAGAACAGACCCCAGTCCTGGATGATGAAGGCGTCGGCGCCCAGCGTGGAGCAGCGATGGATGAGTTGAAGCGCATCGCCCATCTCGGACTGCTTGATGACGATGTTGACCGTGACGTAGACGCGCGACCCGGCTAGATGCGCGGCGCGGCAGGCTTGCTCAAAGGCCTCGTCGGTAAAGTTGGTGGCCTTGCGGCGGGCGTTGAAGCTGCCCATGCCGCAGTAGATGGCGTCTGCCCCGGCGGCGAGTGCGGCGGCAAAGGGCTCGGGCCCTCCGGCGGGCGCCAAGAGCTCGGGTCTGCGGTTGGTGGTTCGACTGGCGGTTGCGGTCATATCCTGCCTTTCAAAATGCTCAGATATTCAAAAGTATAGTGGTGCTGTTGCGGCGGACGAGCCCTGTGGTCCAAGCAGGATAAAGTCTTCAGCAGCCCTTGCAGCAAAAATGATCCGTTTTCCTCCGTTCCCTATGAATCACCTGATCCGATGGGAACGGAGGGAAACGGATCATTTTGAGCTTCGCCGTTCGGTCGTGCCGTTCAGCGGCCGAGAGGCGCCGTTGGGCGATAAAATTTTCTCGCAATGTGATAATAATCTTGCATCGCGCGGAAACCTTGAGTACTATCCCAAATCAAGCGCGGTGTTCAGACCGAACTGTGCCTCCCGGTGTGAACGCCGCGCTCACGCTCTCTCAACTGATCGTAAGGAGATAAACATGAGCAAGACCGTCGTGTCTTCCGATAACGCACCTGCAGCCATCGGCCCGTATTCCCCCGGCATCCAGTCCGGCAACATGGTGTTCCTGTCCGGCCAGCTGGGCATCGATCCCGCGACCGGCAAGATGCCCGAGGGCGTCGAGGCCCAGGCTAAGCAGTCCCTTGCTAACGTCGAGGCCCTGCTGACCGCTGCCGGCGCCACCTTTGCCGATGTCGTCAAGACTACGGTCTACCTGGCCGACATTGCCGACTTCGCTGCCGTGAACGAGACCTACGCCTCCAAGTTCGAGGCCCCGTTCCCCGCGCGCAGCGCTTTCCAGGTTGCCGCCCTTCCGGCCGGCGGTCTGGTCGAGATCGAGGTCGTCGCCGCTCTCTAAGGCGTTGGCAACAACTAAACATGACATGCAAAAAGACCCTGCAGTACGAGCTGCAGGGTCTTTTGTCAAGCGATGCGACAAAAATGATCCGTTTCCCTCCGTCCCCAAGGGATAACGTTTAGCCTTCCTTGCGGACTTTTTGCAGGTAGCGGTAGACGCTGGGCTCCGAGATGCCCAGCGCGGTGGCGGCGCAGGCCACGGCGCCCTTGAGCATGAACACCCCGTTGCCGTTGAGGTGGCGAATGACGTCCACGCGGTCGCTCTGGCCAAGTGACGCTACATCCAGCCCGCGCGCGCTCAGCAGCTCGGCAATGCTGCGGTCGATGAGCTCCTGTGTAGACTCCGAAAGGCTTTCGACCTCGATAGACGCGGGTTCTGCCTGCCTAGGCACAGCGTCGAAGCAGGCCATGAGCTGCTGCGCCATGGCGCTGATGGAGCGCACGGTCGAGAGGTCAGTGTTGACGCAGAGCATGCCGACGATCTCGTCATTCTCGCGGATAAAGAACGTCGCGGACTCCAGCGTCTTGCCGCCGGCGCCGCGGCCCTCGTAGCCCGTAATAAACGGCAGGTCGCGATACTTGGCGTCGTGCATGATCTTGAGTGCCAGATCGGTAGCGGGACCGCCGACCTTGCGGCCGCTCACGATACCGTTGCGGATATCGACGATGGCGTGGTCGGGATCCGAGAAATCGTGCAGGACGATCTCGCTGTTCTTACCGAGTACCTGCTCCAGGAAATCGACCATCGGCAAAAAGCGACGTACGGTCTCGTTCACGGTAACTCCTTTGGGTGAAATCCAATGCCCTGAGGGTGTTCATAACAAATTTTTATCATGGTAACACGCTGCTCATCATCTCGTATATCCGCAGGTACATTACGTAATACAGACGAACGGTAGAAATATGGCGGTAAACGGTCGACCAAAAGAAAAGTTAGATGTTATTTTAAACAGACAAATTCCTGACCTGCGGAAATGTGTTATCTCAGCTGAAGAATAGTCTGATAACAAAAAATTATTATTGAGAATGAGAATCATCTTTAATACGATATGCAACGAAGGCACAACCTCAACCCCGCACTGCGTCACAATAGAGCGTTAGATGCGAAAACAACTATTTCGAGGATTGGTGGTCAAATGACCCAGGAGACGGTTACGAACGGCACTGAAGCCCTGTTCACTCGCGAAGGCATGCCGCCCGTTAAGGAAATGATCCCGTGTGCCCTTCAGCATGTACTGGCATCGTTTGCCGGCATCATTACCCCGGCGGTCATCATGGCCGGCGTCTACGGCTTTAATAGCCAGCAGAGCACCGACATCATTCAGGTTGCACTCATTCTTTCGGCAATCGACACGGCCCTTCAGGCCTTCGCTCCCTTCCGTCGCATTGGCGGCGGCCTGCCCATCGTCATGGGCGTTTCGTTCGCGTTCCTGCCGGCCCTTCAGGCCATGGGCGCCTCGGGCTTTAGTTTTGGCGCGCTGCTGGGCGGCGAGATCGTTGGCGGTGCCGTCGCGGTCCTCTTTGGTCTGGCCTACAGCAAGATTAAGTGGCTGTTCCCGCCCGTCGTGACCGGCACGGTCATCTTCTCCATTGGCGTCTCTCTCTATCCCACGGCCGTCAAGTACATGGCCGGCGGTATGGGTACGCCGCTGTGGGGCACCCCGCAGGCCTGGTGCGTCGCTCTTATCACCTTCGCCGTGGTCTTTGCGCTTGCCAACTTTGGCAAGGGCACGCTCAAGCTGGGCTCCGTGTTCTTTGGCATGATCGTTGGCATGATCGTCTCCATCCCCTTTGGCATGATCGACTTCTCCAGCGTCGCCACCGCTCAGGTCTTCGCTCTTCCCAAGCTCATGCCCTACGCGCTCGAGTTTGATCCCGAGGTCTGCATTACCCTCGCTGTCGTGTTCCCCATGGTTGCCATCCAGGTTATCGGCGACGTCTCCGCTGCCTGCCTTGGTTCCATCGACCGTATGCCCACCGAGCGCGAGCTCTCCGGCGCTATCGTGTCTCAGGGCCTCACCTCTATGGTCGGCGGCCTGCTGGGCGGTCTTCCCACCAGCGCCCTTGGCCAGAACGTGGGCATCATCTGCTCCAACAAGGTCGTCAACAAGTGGGTCTTTGTGATCATCGCGGCCGTCTTTGCCATCGCCGGTCTGTTCCCGCAGCTCTCTGCCATCCTTTCCGCTATCCCGCAGCCCGTCATCGGCGGCGCGACCGTCGGCGTCTTTGGCACCATCACCATGAACGGCGTGCGCATGTTCACCCGCGAGGGCCTCACGCAGCGCACCACCACCATCGTCGGTACCTCCGTCGTCTTTGGCCTGGGTATCTGGATGGCCAGCGGTTGCCTTGCCGGCGAGGGTATGCCTACCTGGGTGTCCACCGTCATCGGCTCCAACGCCGTGACCCCCACCGCCATCATGGCCATCGTGCTCAACCTGATCCTTCCGCAGACGCCGGTCGTGGCTCAGCACATCGATGCCGCCAAGGATGCCGCTGTGAATCTGGTCCTGCCCGAGAGCAAGAAGTAGCCAATTCGGTGCTATTCGCCGGCGGACGCATCGCCTCGTCCGCCGGCGCCATGCGGCGCCAAGCCGCACTTCAAAGGGCTTGTCCCTTTGGTGAAGCGTTGACGGGAGAGGGCCCGTTTCCGGTGTAGGCCGGCGCTTCGCACTTCCGCCATGTCAGAGGTGTCAAACCCCGCCTCTGATGTTGAAGGGAGCATTTATGCTTCTGGTCGCTAACGGTTCCGTCTTTACCCGCAACGCTCAGACTCCGTTCATTCCCAACGGTGCGGTCGCCATTGACGGAGATACGATTGTCGAAGTGGGCCCCGAGCGCGAGCTCAAGGCCAAGTACCCGGATGCCGAGTACGTCGACGCCCAGGGCAACCTCATCATGCCCGGACTTATCAACTGCCACACCCACATCTACTCGGGTCTGGCCCGCGGCCTTGCCATTAAGGGCTGCAACCCCACCAACTTCCTGGAGAATCTTGAGCAGCAGTGGTGGAAGATTGACGACAACCTGACGCTCGACGGCACCAAGGCCAGCGCCTATGGCACGATTCTGGATTCCATCCGCGACGGCGTCACCACGATCTTCGATCACCATGCGAGCTTCTGCGAGATTCCGGGCAGCCTCTTTACCATTAAGGACGCCGCTCAGGAGCTGGGCATGCGTTCGTGCCTGTGCTACGAGGTTTCCGACCGCCGTGGTCAGGAAAAGTGCGATCAGGCTATTGCCGAGAACGCCGAGTTTGCCCAGTGGGCCGCCAAGGAGCGTCGCGATAACGATAACCACATGATCGCCGCCATGTTTGGCGGACATGCCACCTTTACGCTGTCGGACGAGACCATGGACAAGATGGCCGAGGCCAACAACGGCCTGACCGGCTTCCACATCCATGTGTGCGAGGGCATGAATGACGTTTGGGACTCCCGCCTCAACCGCGGCGGCATCAGCCCCGTCGAACGCCTGCTGCAGCACAACCTGCTCGGTCCCGACACCATGCTGGGTCACTGCATCCACGTGACGCCCGCCGAGATGGATATCGTCAAGGAGTCCGGCACCTGGCTCGTCAACAACCCCGAATCCAATATGGGCAACGCCGTGGGCTGCGCCCCCGTGCTCGAGTTCTTCCGCCGCGGCATCCCCGTGTGCATGGGCACCGACGCCTACACCCACGATATGCTCGAGAGCCTCAAGGTTTTCCTGATCATTCAGCGCCACAACGCCGCTATGCCCAACGTGGGCTGGTGCGAGGCCATGACGATGCTGTTCGAGAACAACGCCAAGATGGCCAGCAAGTACTTCGATCGCAAGCTCGGTGTGCTCGAGGCCGGCGCTGCCGCCGACGTCATCGTAATGGACTACAAGCCCTTTACGCCGCTGAGCGAGGAGAACATCGACGGCCACATGCTCTTTGGCATGATGGGCAAAAACTGCCGCACCACCATCATCAACGGCCGCGTCCTGTACAAGGATCGTGAGTTTGTCGGTATCGATGAGGACAAGATCAACGCGTGGACCATGGCTGAGTCCAAGAAGCTCTGGAGCACGCTCAACGATCGCGCCTACTAATTACAAGTAGATTCGCGCGCGTCGGATGTTTCGCCGCATCCGACGCGCGTATAGGCGACCTCCGCGGGGTCGCCGGCGCTGTGCTAGCGCTACACCGTATTTGCGCCCGCCGCGCGGTCTCGCCGGGCGTTACAGAGAGGAGCTCATTATGAGCGACATCATGAGGCCGATCCCGTTTTCGCAGCTGATGAACTGGATCATCGAGGAGCACAAGACTCAGGGCGCCATCTTTGGCGTGCGCAAGATGGTCACGACCAACCAGGAGGGCGCGCTTCCCATTTTTGACGAGCGCATCGAGACCCCGTTTGGCCCGGCCGCTGGCCCCAACACGCAGCTTGCCCAGAACATCGTGGCCTCTTATGTGGCCGGTTCCCGCTTCTTTGAGCTCAAGACCGTCCAGGTTATGGACGGCGAGGAGCTCTCCAAGTGTGTGAACAAGCCCTGCATCGTGGCGCAGGACGAGTGCTACAACTGCGAGTGGTCGACCGAGCTCGAGGTTCCGCAGGCCTTTGCCGAGTACGTGAAGGCATGGTTCGCCTGCCACCTCATCGCTCGCGAGTACGGCCTGGGAAGCCCGGACGGCTTTGTCTTCAACATGTCCGTGGGCTATGACCTCGAGGGCATCAAGAGCCCCAAGGTCGACGCCTACATCGAGGGCATGAAGGATGCCAGCGGCTCCGACGTCTGGAACGAGTGCCGCGCATGGGCGCTTGCCAACCTGGACAAGTTTGAGCATGTCGACGCCGCGTTTGTCGAGTCCATCCCGGCACGCGTCTCCAACTCCATCACTGAGTCCACCCTGCACGGCTGCCCGCCGGCCGAGATCGAGCGCATCGCGACCTATCTGATCACCGAGAAGGGCCTCAACACCTACATCAAGTGCAACCCCACGCTGCTGGGCTATGAGTTTGCCCGCCAGCGCCTGAACGAGCTGGGCTTTGACTACATCGTCTTCGATGACACGCACTTCCGCGAGGACCTGCAGTGGGCCGACGCCGTGCCCATGTTCGAGCGCCTGATTGCCCTGTGCGCCGAGCGCGGCCTGGAGTTTGGCGTCAAGCTGACCAACACGTTCCCCGTCGACGTGACGAGAAACGAGCTGCCCTCCACCGAAATGTACATGTCCGGCCGTTCGCTGTTTTCGCTGACTATCGAGGCTGCCCGCCGCATTACCGAGCAGTTCGATGGCAAACTGCGCATCAGCTACTCCGGCGGCGCCACGGTCTACAACATCCGCGCCCTGTACGATGCCGGCATTTGGCCCGTAACCCTGGCGACCGACGTGCTCAAGCCCGGTGGCTACGAGCGCTTTAGCCAGATGGCCGGCGAGTTTACCGACCTGGATGGCAAGCCGTTCGCGGGCGTCTCGCTCGAGGCCGTGACCGCAATCCAGACCGACTCGCTCACCAACCCGCTCTACAAGAAGCCGCTGCGCCCGCTGCCCGATCGCAAGGTCGCCGGCAAGAGCCCGCTTTCCGACTGCTTTACCACGCCGTGCCGCACGAGCTGCCCCATCCAGCAGGATATTCCCGCCTATCTGGCGGCTGTTGACGAGGGCCGCTACGAGGACGCGCTCAACATCATCATCGAGCGCAACGCCCTGCCGTTCATTACCGGCACCATCTGCCCGCATCCCTGCGGCCGTGCCTGCGAGCGTGCGTTCTACGAGCCCGAGGGCGCCCAGATCCGCGCCAGCAAGCTCAAGGCCGCCCGCGAGGCCATGACCGCCGTGCTGCCCAAGCTACGCGCCCAGGCCATCGCAAACGACGGCGAGCGCAACGTTGCCGTTATCGGCGGCGGCCCGGCCGGCCTGGCGACGGCGTTCTTCCTGACGCGCGCCGGCGTGCCCGTCACCATCTTTGAGGCTCGCGATTCGCTCGGCGGCGTGGTCCGTCACGTGATTCCTGAGTTCCGCATTGCGAGCGACGATATCTCCCACGATGCCGAGCTCTGCCTGGCCTTTGGTGCCAAGGTGCAGCTCAATGCCCGCGTGGAGTCCATCGAAGAGCTCAAGGCCCAGGGCTTCACCGACGTGGTCGTGGCCACCGGTGCCTGGATGCCCGGCTCTGCGGGTTTGGGCGAGGGTGCCGAGCTCGACGTGCTGGAGTTCCTCGAGGCCGCTAAGAAGGGCGAGAAGCTCGAGCTGGGCGAGGACGTCGTGGTCATTGGCGCCGGCAACACCGCCATGGATGCTGCCCGCGTGGCCAAGCGCCTGGCTGGTGTGAAGAACGTGCGCCTGGTGTATCGCCGCACCAAGAAGCAGATGCCCGCCGACGAGGAAGAGCTCGATCTTGCTCTTGCGGACGGCGTTGAGTTCTGCGAGCTGCTGGCGCCCAAGGCGCTCAATGGCGCCGTGCTGACCTGCGACGTTATGGAGCTTGGCGAGCCGGATGCAAGCGGCCGTCGCAGCCCCGTCGCCACGGGCGAGACCGTCGAGCTTCCCGCCACCACGGTGATCTGCGCCGTGGGCGAGGGCATCGATGCCAGCCTGTACGACGCCGCGGGCGTCGAGCACGACCGTCGCGGCCGTCTTGCCGCCACCTCCACCGGCGTCGAGGGCGTCTGGGCTGCGGGCGACTGCCGTCGCGGTCCTGCCACCGTGGTTGAGGCTATTGCCGACGCCGCCGAGGTCGCCCGTGCCATTGCTGGCGTGGACTTTAACAAGTACGCCGACTGCAACGAGCAGGCCGGCCGCGAGGACACCTGCTACGAGCGCAAGGGGTCGCTGTGCCGCGACAAGCGCAACTGCACCAAGACTCGCTGCCTGGGCTGCGGCTCGGTGTGCGAGGTCTGCTGCGACGTGTGCCCCAACCGCGCCAACGTGGCCATTAAGGTGCCGGGCCTTGCCAAGCATCAGGTCGTCCACGTCGACGGTATGTGCAACGAGTGCGGCAACTGCGCCGTGTTCTGCCCCTACCAGGAGGGCCGTCCCTACAAGGACAAGCTCACCCTGTTCTGGAGCGAGGAGGACATGGAGAACTCCGAGAACGAGGGCTTCCTGGCCGTGGACGAGGACCACTTTAAGGTCCGCGTCGCCGGCACGGTCCGCACCGTCTCGGTCGATGCCGTCAACACCGGTCTGCCCGAGGCCGTCCGCCTGACCATCAGGGCCGTGCGCGACAACTATTCGTACCTTCTTAAGAAATAGGCGAGTCTCTTATGGCCAAATCCATTCAACATCACGTGGCCTACGTTGCCTGCGGAAGCGGCTGTGCTTCCGCAGGCGGCGACGCCCGCTGCAGCGAAGGCTGCATTGGCTGTGGCGCCTGCGTTACGGCCTGCCCCCACGGTGCCATCGCGCTGGTCGACGGCGTCGCCCGCGTGGACCGCTCCAAGTGCACGGGCTGTGGCCTGTGCGGCATGGCGTGCCCGCAGCGCGTGATTGCCTTCGTTCCCGGCTACCAGAACATCCTGGTGCGCTGCAACAACACCGATAAGGGCGCCATTGCGCGCAAGATCTGCGACACCAGCTGCATCGGTTGCGGCATGTGCGCCAAAAAGTGCCCTGCCGGCGCTATCCGCATCGAGGACAACTGCGCCCATATCGACGGCACGGACTGCCTGTCGTGCGGCATGTGCGCCGTCGTCTGCCCGCATGGCGCCATCCACGACCGCACCGGTATCGCCGCCGGCGTGTAGAAGGGAATCACCATGGCACAGGAATTCACTTTTACCGTTAACGGCGTCGAGCACACGACGACCCAAAACAAACCGCTGCTGCGCTATCTGCGCGACGACCTGCACATTCACTCCGCCAAGGACGGCTGCTCCGAGGGCGCCTGCGGCACCTGCACCATCCATGTGGACGGTGCGGCCGTCAAGGCGTGCGTGCTGACCACCGCCCTTGCCGCCGGCCGTAACATCGTGACCGTCGAGGGCCTGCCCGAGGACGTGCGCGAGGCCTTTGTGTACGCCTTCGGCGCAGTGGGCGCCGTACAGTGCGGCTTTTGCATCCCCGGTATGGTCATGGCGGGTGCGGCGCTCATCGCCGAGGACCCCGAGCCCACCGAGGAGCAGATCAAGTACGCCATCCGCGGCAATGTCTGCCGTTGCACCGGCTACAAAAAGATTATCGAGGGCATTTCGCTGGCGGCCGCGGTGCTCCGCGGCGAAAAGCAGATCGACGAGGACCTGGAGCGCGGCGACGACTACGGCGTGGGCAAGCGCGCCTTCCGTATCGACGTGCGCAAGAAGGTGCTCGGCGAGGGCAAGTACCCCGACGACATCGACGAGCTCGATCAGCCGGGCCTGACCTATGCCAGCGCCGTGCGCTCCAAGTATCCGCGCGCCCGCGTGCTCTCCATTGATACCTCCAAGGCCGAGGCCCTGCCTGGTGTGGTGGGCATCCTGCGCGCCGAGGACGTGCCGGTCAACCAAGTCGGCCACCTTATCCAGGACTGGGATGTCATGATCGCGGCGGGCGATATCACCCGCTGCGTGGGCGATGCCATTGTGCTGGTGGTCGCCGAGGACGAGGCGACGCTCGAGAAGGCCAAGAAGCTCGTCAAGATTGATTACGAGCCTCTGGAGCCCGTGCGCAACATCGCCGAGGCCAGGGCTGCCGACGCCCCGCGCCTGCACGACAGCTTCTTTGCCTTTGGCAACACGGTGGAGCTCAAGGACAACGTATGCCAGAGCCGTCACGTGACGCGTGGCGACGCCGCCAAGGCGCTGGCGGAGAGCGCATTCACCGTGACGCAGCGCTTTACCACGCCCTTTACCGAGCATGCCTTTTTGGAGCCCGAGTGCGCCGTCGCCTACCCGTACAAGAACGGCGTCAAGGTACAGTCGACCGATCAGGGTGCCTACGATACGCGCAAAGAGTGTGCCCACATGTTTGGCTGGGACAACGAGCCCGAGCGCGTGGTCGTCGAGACCATGCTCGTGGGTGGCGGCTTTGGCGGCAAGGAGGACGTGTCCATCCAGCACTTGGCCGCGCTTGCTGCCTATAAGTTCCAGCGTCCTGTGAAGTGTAAGCTCACGCGTGCCGAGTCGCTCGCGTTCCATCCCAAGCGTCACGCCATGGACGGCACCTTTACACTGGGCTGCGACGCCGAGGGCAACTTTACCGGCCTGGATTGCGAAATCAACTTCGATACCGGCGCCTACGCGTCGCTGTGCGGCCCGGTGCTCGAGCGCGCCTGTACGCATGCCGTCGGTCCCTACAAGTACCAGAGTACCGACATTCGCGGCTTTGGCTACTACACCAACAACCCGCCCGCCGGTGCGTACCGCGGCTTTGGCGTTTGCCAGTCCGAGTTTGCGCTCGAGAGCCTGATCGACCTGCTGGCCGAGAAGGTCGGTCTGGATCCGTGGGAGATCCGCTACCGTAACGCCATCGAGCCGGGCGAGGTTCTGCCCAACGGCCAGATTGCCGACTGCTCCACGGCGCTTAAGGAGACGCTGCTCGAGGTCAAGGATGCCTACTACGCGCATCCCGGACACGCCGGCATTGCCTGCGCCATGAAGAACGCCGGCGTGGGCGTGGGCCTGCCCGATGCCGGTCGCTGCAAGATTCGCGTCGAGGATGGCCACGCCGTGGTCTACGCCGCCACGTCCGACATCGGCCAGGGCTGCAACACGGTCTTTTTGCAGGACGTTGCCGAGGCCTGCGGTCTGCCGCTGAGCTGCATTGCCAATGGCGAGTGCTCCACCGAAAACGCTCCCGACTCCGGCACCACGTCTGGCTCGCGTCAGACGGTCGTGACCGGCGAGGCTGTGCGCGGTGCCGCCTTCTTGCTGCGCGATGCCATGCTTGACGTCGAGGCCGACAAGCCCGCACCTGCCGCCCCGGTGAGCGCCCACGGCGACGGCGTCAAGATCGAGTACGACGACGGTCGCGCCTATCAGCTGCGCGCACAGGAACTCGTCGCCGGCCAGGGCATGCATCCTCAGGATCCCGCGACCGCCATCAAGGCGCTCGAGGGATGCGAGTTTGGCTACGTGTATCTGGAGCCGACCGATAAGCTGGGCGCCGACGTTCCCAACCCCAAGAGCCACATCTGCTACGGCTTTGCCACGCATGTGGTCATTCTGGATGATGACGGCCGCGTGAGCGAGGTCTATGCCGCACACGATTCCGGCAAGGTGGTCAACCCCATCTCCATCCAGGGTCAGATCGAAGGCGGCGTGCTCATGGGTATGGGCTATGCGCTTACCGAGGACTGGCCGCTCAAGGACTGCGTACCCCAGGCCAGGTACGGCACGCTCGGGCTGTTCCGTGCGCCCGAGATCCCGAATATCCACGCCATCTACGTGGAGAAGGACGAGCTGTTGCCCGTGGCATACGGCGGCAAGGGCATCGGCGAGATCGCAACGATCCCCACGGCGCCCGCCGTGCAGAACGCCTACCGCGCGTTCGACGGCAAGCTGCGTCCCGATCTGCCCATGGTGGATACGCCATACAGCCGCGCCCGTCACCGCGGCTAGGGTAGGGCGCAGACGGCATTGCTGACGAGCTGTTCGCGCTCAACATCAACTGCATATGCTGCACCTTTGGCCCCAGCTCCATCGCGAGCCGGGGCCTTTTGTTTGGAGCGGAAACTACGTCCCAGATTCGACGTTCTGGACGGGATACGCTTTCCGGTTGGGGCTTCAAACGGAAAGTGCATCCCGGAATCCGCGCCTGGAATGGGATGCGCTTTCCGGAACAGCCCTCAACCGGAAACTGCGTCCCAGAATTTCGATTCAGAGTGGGATGCCGTTTCCGGCTGAACCATCAGGCGGAAAGTTCATCCCAGAATTGACGCTCAGAGTGGGACACGGTTTCCGGATAGAACCTCAGCGGAAACTGCATCCCAGTTTGAGCGTCTATTCCGGGATGCGGTTTCCGCTGAAGGACTCAACCGGAAAGCCTGTCCCACTCTGAGGCGGGATTCCGGGACACGCTTTCCGCTAGGCCCGCCATCCGGAAAGTGCATCCCATTTTGAGCGTCCAGACTGGGACGCGCTTTCCGTTGGCGTGGCCGTTGGGAAAACGCGGCCCAGATAGGGGGATGCGATCCGGCGATGCGCGGCCTAGCAGCCCCTACAGATCCACGTCGTTGAGCCATGTCGGCAGCGCGGTCTGCCGGATGCCTGCCGTCTGAAGCTTTTTGGTGAGCATTCCTGCCGAGCGGACCTCGTTCATGGTAAAGCGCAGCAGAGGGTGACCGTAGAGCGATAGGTGCGCCTCGCGCTGTCGTTCGGCAACGAGCGCCTCGGCGGTGGTGCGCCCGGCTAGCATGGCCTGGTCGGTATATTTGACGAGCCCGTCGAGCTCGCCCAGCGTGAGTTCCCGCGCCTGGCGCTCCCAGGCAAAGTCCGTTCGTATGGGCTTGGCCGAATCGAAAGGGTCCTTAAGCTCGTATTGAAGCCAGTCGGGCGCAAAACCGGTCTCGATCATGACGGCGCGGGCGACCGATTCCCCACCGCTCTCGGCGCGGACGTCGGCATATCGAAGCGTTGTGAGGGCCGTACGAATCGCGCGACCATTGCGGGCGGTCGCTCGTTGCTCGACGGCCTCCATCAACTGCTCTCGCGTAAGACTGAGTTTTGAGATTGCCGAATCGGCAATGGGCATGCCGTCGGCAAAACAAGTTTGCAGCAGGCAATCTGTGGCCGTTTGGATGGGCGGCGTTACCGATATGCCGGCTCTGTGTATTGCTCCGGCCGGCTCAATCTGGTGCCGCTGAATATGCGCGCCCGGGCGAGCCGACGGCTTTGTCGAGCTGCAGGCATGCACGACATTCAGGTGTCGCCACGAGACCTCGAGCCCCAGCAGGCAGGCAGCCGAAAACGCGCAGAACGTCCAATCGGGGTGGATGATCGCAAGGGCGCGAATAATCTCGCAATGACGCTGCGCCCGGTTGAGCTCATCCCAGCGCATTTTGCGCGCGAACAATCCCGGCATGGGGGAGACGACCGTGCTGCCGATGCGCCGCAGGAGCGCTTTTCGGATCGCCGCGCTCGGGGGAATCAGACAGCGCCCCTCTTGTTCGGCTTGGGTGAGCAGTTGGTCGATGAGTTGGTCATTGCAATGGGTCATGAGCTACCGCCTCCTTTTGGGTAGCAAAAACGTATCAGCCGGAACTTGCCGCTCAGCTGACCAAAAGCTGACCAAAATCTAACCATGCAGGTAGATGGCCTGGTTTTGACGTCATTTTTTGAAGCTGAATCGGTGGGCGGTAATCGGCATCCGTGAACGGTAGCTAGATATGAAGCCTTGGTAAGTTTAGGGACGTTTACTTTTCCGAAAAAGAGCAATCTATCTGCTGTTTTGTGTTTCTTGATCACATATTTGAAGGCATGTGATAAGGGCGGCGGATCGTCGGCTGGTATCTGCGGAAACTGTGACCCAGATTTCGGCCCCAGAGTGGGATGCCGTTTCCGGATCGGGCCTCAAACGGAAATTGCATCCCGGAATGAGCGCTCAGAGCGGGATGAACTTTCCCAACGGGGCCGCATGCGGAAATTGCGTCCCGGATTCGACGCTCAGAATGGGATTCGTTTTCCGGTAGAAGCTTCAGCGGAAAATGCATCCCAGAATTCAGGCTCAGAACGGGACGCGCTTTCCGGATGGCATGTTTGGCGGAAGCTACGACCCAGTATTTGGCTCCAGAACGGGATACATTTTCCGGAACGGTCCACGTGCGGTGGTATACCGCCCTTTTGCGTGCGCCGCTTGTCAAATTACGTTATAGCTAGCTATATTATAGGAAGGTATAATATGGCTAGCTATAACGTAAGGAAGGATGGCCCTATGTTTATCGGAAGAACAACGGAAATGGCCGAGCTCAATCGGCTCTACAGTTCGGATTCATTCGAAATGCCCGTGATTTACGGCCGCCGTCGTGTGGGTAAAACGCGCCTTATCACAGAGTTCATCCAGGGCAAGAAGGCCATTTACTTTCAAGCACGTCGTACCAATGCAGAGGCAAACCTGCACGGCTTTAGCCAGGCGATACTTGCGGGTTCGGTTGGTGCTGCAGGTGTGTCGTTTCGTAGCTTTGACGAGGCGTTTGATGCATTGGCCACCATGGCTCGCACGGAACGTTTGATTGTCGTGATTGACGAGTATCCCTATCTCGCCCAATCGAATCCCGAGATCAGCTCGTTGCTGCAAGACAAGATTGATCACCTGTACAAAGAGACTAGGCTCATGCTGATTCTATGCGGCTCGTCTCTTTCGTTTATGGAGGAACAGGTGTTGGGCTACGAGAGCCCGCTATACGGTAGGCGTACGGCCCAGTTTAAGATCATGCCGCTCGATTTTATGACGACCCTCGGCCTGTGGCAGAGCATGAGTCGCGAAGACGCTGCAGTTTGCTATGGCATGACGGGCGGCATTCCTGCATATATCGAGAAAGTCGATCCTGCTGCACCGCTCAAGGACAACATCAAACGTCTTTTTCTTACTCCTACGGGCTATCTCTTTGAGGAGCCGAGTAACCTGCTATTGCAAGAGTGCCGCAATCCCGAGCAATATGATGCGATCGTGCAAGCAATTGCTCAGGGGCGCTCGAAGATCTCGGAGATTGCGAGCTCTACGGGAATCCCTGCGAGCAACGTAAAGAGCTATGTGGATAAGCTGGCGTCGCTTGGGATTGTCGAGCGCGAGCTGCCCCTAAACGAGACGAGCAATAAGCGAGCCGTGTATCTGCTGAGCGACCAGATGTTTAGGTTCTGGTACAAGTTTGTTCCGCAGAACATCGGGCTGATTCAAAACGATATGGCCGAGATGGCGTATAAGCGCATTGAGCCGCACGTATCGGATTACATGGGCACGGTCTTTGAGCTTATATGCAGACAATACGTGTACGAACTCGCGCGAGCGGGCCAGCTCGATGTGGTTCCGGCGAGCGTCGGGCGCTGGTGGGGGACGGATAATCGCACGCATACGCAGGAAGAAATCGACTTGATTGTTGACGACGGCGAGGGCACTGCACTGTTTGCGGAATGCAAATGGCGCAATGAACCGGTGGGCGAAGACGTGCTGCAAAAGCTCGTGCACCGAAGCGAGCTCTTTAGACGGCAGCACAAAAGCTATGCGATCTTCTCGAAGCGCGGCTTTACGCAGGGATGTCGGGATACCGCGGAGAGTAGGGGAGACGTCAAGCTGATCTCGTTTGCCGAGATGTGAGGGCGGGGTAGCTCTGCTCGAGGGCAAGAGCCTGTCCTCGAATTGCTGGAATGGGGCCCCTTCTTTTGTCGTGTTGGCTGCCGGCGGAATGTCGGCGAAAAGCGCGTCCCAGATTATAGCTCCAGAGTGGGATGGCCTTTCCGGATCGGCCCCTCGCGGAAAATGCATCCCGGAATGAGCGCTCAGACTGGGACGCATTTTCCGGATCGGCCTTCAAGCGGAAGCTGCGTCCCGGATTCTGGCTCCAGAGTGGGATGCCGTTTCCGGTTGAGGTCTCTGGCGGAAGCTGTATCCCGGAATCGAGCTTCAGAGTGGGACGTGCTTTCCCGTCAGGAGCTCAAGTGGAAACTACGTCCCGGATTCAAGCCTCGGAATGGGACGTGCTTTCCGGATGGGCTTCAAGCGGAAACTGTGTCCCAGAATCGACATGGCTTCAAGTGGAAAGCGCGTCTTAGAATACCGCGCCGGCGTTTTTGGCGGTTGTGGTGGGCAAGGGGGCATCGCCTACACACGCGACGGCGGCGTGGCGGTGATCCCCATGGCGGCACTTGGGGCGTAGTGGTTTTGCGGGGCGTCGGGCTTCCTTTACCGAAAATCCATTTGGTAAACCAGATGCTCGCGGATAGAATAAAGTCGACGGCAGCCCAAGTGGTGAAGAGCTGGGCAGCGCCGTTGCTTGGTCAAGAGGTCAATGCCTTAATGGCAGCGACTTGTTATGCTTCGAATGCTGCTTGAGTGCCTCGGATAGTTCGATAAACGCCATGAAGAGCGAGACCAAAGCAACCAAGAGCTCTGTGAGCTCTGATGGGCCCGGGATGACCTCTGATTCAAGTCATCGGGCCTCAATCTTTTTCATGCATTTGAATAGAGTGGGCGGCGCTCTTGGGGCCGTTTGCATGGCGTGTGCCTGGCGCGCGTGGCATTGCGCCCCGCTTTCATGTCCGCACGGGCGCCTATCCTTACGGCAATGTAGCCGCCTATGTAGCAAGCGGCAGGCAACGGAGAAAGGCCCTAACCGTGTCAGCTGAAAAGACACCGTGTATCTCGGCTATCGATACGACGAACTTTGCGCGCCAGATCGTGCTGGACTTTGAGTTTGCGCCGGTGCCAAAGCAGCGCCAGCGCCGTGGACTGCGCCATGAGATTATCGAGGTCGGCGCCGTCAAGCTCGATTACCACGGCAACGTTATGGGCGAGTTCTCGCAGTTTGTGCAGACGGAATTTACCGAAGGCGTTGCGTTTCCCGTCCGCGAGCTCACGGGGATATCGGCGGTGGATACCGCAATGGCCGATCCGCTCTATGTGGTGATCAAAAGGCTCAGCGATTGGATCGGTCGCTACTCCGCCCAAGTGGTCTGTTGGAGCGGGACGGACCGTCGACAGCTTTTGACCGAGTGCCAGGCAAAGCACATCGACCTTTCCGCATTTCCTGCGGACTGGGCCGACCTGCAGGCGTTTTACACCTCGATCATGGACGTTGGCAGCCACGGGCGCGTCTCGTTGGGCGACGCGGCAACGTGGTTTGGCATCGAGTTTGACGAGTCGACGGGCTACGCCCACAGCGCCCTTGCTGATGCGCGCGTGACCGCCAAGCTGCTCAAGCAGATGATGGAGGGGGACTACCACGTGAGCCCGCGCGCCCAGGAAGTCCGCCAACGGTGGGGGATGGGCGAGCGAGCCCAGACATGCCTTTCCAGCAAGTGCCCCGAGCTGAGCGATCTGCTGCTGAAGCTGAAGGCGGAGGGGAGGTAGGCCTTTTGAGAACGCCATTCGGTTTGGCATGGCGGGACTGTAAGCGCGACTTCGCCCTGCTGTTTGAATCGAAGCATCAACCAGTATGACGAGCTGTCTGGTCTGTCTGCCTACGCCCCCGCAATCCCGCGCGCGGCACTCAGCAGCTCATATTCCCCCTGGCTCCACTGGTGCAGCTCGGCGGCGTCGACGGCATCGCGACACAGATTCAAGAACACCTCGGCACCCTTGCAGAAGCACTCGCGGGCAAAGTCACCCGAGCCGCTTGCGATGCACGTGCCGTCTGCAAACAGCTTCCAGCTAGACGGCTCACGTGAGTCATCTCCGAGCAACTTGATCTGCAACACATGTGGATTGCCAGCAGCACAGAGCTCTTCCTCGAGCTTTTGCACGGTAAAGCGCATCTGGTGGGAGAGGCTGCTCTTGACCATGGCCGAGGCATAGCCGCTCGGCTCGTCCAAAAGATGCATTCGTTTTGGCTTGATGACCAGATTGTGGAAGTTGCGCTCGCTGCGCACGGAGAAATTGTCCATACGGACTCCTTTCATCGATGTTGGCAGGGCCACCGTGCCTCTTGGCCGGTTGGCGTCGGGATCGTGGAGCCAACTCTCTACCCCGACTCTGGATAAAACGTGCCCGCTCCTTGCGGGCAAGAGGAAGTCTATCAGCGCACGCGGACAAAAATCAACCCCGTGCAGCAATGAGCGCACGGGGTTGATTTGGTCTACGGCCCTCAATTATTGGCATTTGTTATTCGTCGTCTCTGTCGTTGGGGTCGCCCTTGAGGGTGTTGATGTCCAGGTACTGGTTGTCGTCCTCTTTTTGCTGCGTTGCCGATTCGGACGCAGTGGGGCCGCGGAACAGCTGGAATCCCTCAAACGCAATCACGCCGAGAAGAGCGATGATGAGGGCGATAAAGACAACCTTTGCCGCCTGCGAAAACTCCGAAAAGCGCGGCGGTTCTTCTTCGGTGTGGTAATCGGCAGCGCGCTTATCGTCGGCGCCGTGGGTATACGACGATGCCGAGGCTGCCTTTACGCTCGCTTGGTTGTAATCGGGAGCGGGCGTGGCGGCAAACGGGTCGCGAGAATAGCCCCTCGACGTTTGGCCGTAATCCTCGGTTTCGATGCGGCCGGCGCGAGGTTGTTCGTACGGGCGGTTGGCGTATGCTGCGGTGTTGTCGTATGCGGAGTCGCGTTCCTCGGCAGCCGCAAACAGGGGATTTACCGGAATGCCGAGCGCCGGCATGCCGCTCGAGGTCTCGTCCAGATCTGCCGCCGCCCAGGAATCAAAGGCAAACTGGCGGTTGGAAAGATCATCCAGATCCATGACAGGCGGCTCGAGCTCGGGCTCGGGAGCCGTGTATGCCGACTGCTGCGGGGCAGCGTAGCGAATCGTGCTGTCTGCCGCGGGGCGCTGCGCCGCTGCGGCGAGAAACGCCGCTGTCTCGGACGGATCGCTAGCAGGACGGGGCGCAGGGGCGGCTTTACGCGTCGTCTGCACGATGGGACGGGTGGCAAAGTCGTCCGCGGGCACGGATGCCGTTGCGGGCGTGGCGGAAGGTGCGGGCTTTGCACTTGTCGGGCGAACCCCGCCGCCCATGAGTTCCTCGGCGGTCCAGGGGCGGTCGCTCATCACGTCGTCGAGGCTCAGCGCAAAAAGGCCCTCTTCGCCCTCGTCAAACGCGCGTTTCGCATGCCTGGCGCCAGAAACGGTGCCTCCGCGGCCGTTGCGTGATGCGTTGCTGGACCCCATCTTGTTCCATCCTTTCGAAATATTCGCATTCATCGATTATATGGAACTTGCCTTGCGGCCGACTCTCGGATTCGTGCATTCCAGAACTCGCGCCCAAAAGGGGAGGGGTGCAGGCGCGCTGACTATTTGTCGCCGGCGGCAGCCTTTGCCTCGTTGAGGTAGCTATAGAAGCTGTACTTAGAGATGCCAAAGAACTCGCAGGCGCGCTCGCTCGATTTGGAGATAAGGAAGGCGCCGCGGCGGTCGAGGTATCCGATAGCGCGAATGCGCTCGTCCTTGGTCATGAGGGCGGCGGGCTTGCCCACGTACTGCTCGCACTCGCGCAGCAGATCCTCGAGCAGGTCGCCGATGTTTTTGGTGATGGGCTCGGGCTCGGTGTATCCCTTGTCGCCCGTGCCGGTGAGCGCGTCGAGCGAGCGCTCAAAAGCCTTCATGAGTGTAATGTCAAAGTTAATGCCCAAAATGCCAACGGGCTTGCCCTCGTCGTTGCGAATAAAGATGGTCGAGGACTTGAGCAGCTTGCCGTCGGCGGTTTTGGTGAGGTATGGCTCGCGGTCATGCACGTCGGCGGTGCCCTCGTGCATGGACTCAAGCACAATATGGCTGGGGCCGTCACCTAGTTTGCGCCCGCTGACGTGGCCGTTTTCGATCACTACGATGGAGTGGTCCACGTCCTCGGTCTCCAGGTCGTGGACGACGACTTCGCAGTTGGGGCCAAACTGGAGCGCCAGGCCGTGTGCAAGGCGCTTGTAAAACTCAATCTGTGCGGTGGTCATGGGTGCCTTCCTAAAAATTAGTTTGGGCTCACTTTGCCATAAACCCCACTTGTTCGCAAATAACGAAAGCGTCGCTGCGTTATGTGACCGTTCGGCGGCAAAAAGGTACCGATTACGGCAACAAACAATTTGTTAGGTTTGCCAATCAAAAAGTGTGATAGAACAGTGCTAACAAACTTTTTGTTTGGCATCCACATAAAAGTTCAGTCGCATGAATGGGAATGGGCTGAAACGCGTATGCGGGGGCCGGCAAGAGAGGACTTAAGGAGTTCACCGTATGGCCGATAAGATCCAGTGGGCGGGCAACACGATGCCCAAGAGCGATGACAAGCACTTGGGAATCATGAGCCTCGACCACGTGAAGAAGGCCCGCGCCTTCCACCAGTCGTTCCCCCAGTACACCGTCACTCCGCTTGCCCGCCTGGACGGCCAGGCCGCGCGCCTGGGCCTGTCCAACCTTTGCGTTAAGGACGAGAGCTATCGCTTTGGCCTCAACGCCTTTAAGGTCCTGGGCGGCTCGTTTGCCATGGCCAACTACATTGCCGACGAGACCGGCAAGGACGTTGCCGAGTGCACTTTCGATTACCTGACCTCCGATCAGCTTGCCAAAGACTTTGGCCAGGCCACTTTCTTTACCGCCACCGACGGCAACCATGGCCGCGGCGTGGCATGGGCTGCCAACAAGCTGGGCCAGAAGGCTGTCGTGCACATGCCCAAGGGTTCCACCAAGCCCCGCTTCGATAACATCGCTGCCGAGGGCGCCACGGTGACCATCGAAGAGGTCAACTACGACGAGTGCGTGCGCATGGCCGCCGCCGAGGCCGATGCCTGCGAGCGCGGCGTTATCGTTCAGGACACCGCCTGGGAGGGCTACGAGAAGATCCCGTCTTGGATCATGGAGGGCTACGGCACCATGGCTTCCGAGGCTGCCGAGCAGCTGCGCGAGATGGCCATCAACCGCCCGACGCACGTCTTTGTCCAGGCTGGCGTAGGCTCGCTGGCCGGCGCCGTGGTGGGCTACTTCACCAACCTGTATCCCGATAACCCGCCCACCTTTGTCGTGGTCGAGTGCGCTCCGGCCGCCTGCCTGTACAAGGGCGCTGCCGCCGGCGACGGCGACCCGCGCATCGTGGACGGCGACATGCCCTCCATCATGGCCGGCCTGTGCTGTGGCGAGCCCAACATCCTGGGCTGGGATATCCTGCGCAACCACGCTACCGCTTTCGTGTCCTGCCCCGACTGGGTCACTGCTCGCGGCATGCGCACCCTGGGCGCTCCCGAGAAGGGCGACCCGCGCGTCATCTCCGGCGAGTCCGGCGCGGTGACCACCGGCCTGGTCGAGACCCTCATGCTCGATCCCGAGTACGCCGAGCTCAAGGAGCTCATCGGCCTGGACAAGACGAGCTCCGTGCTCTGCTTCTCCACCGAGGGCGACACGGATCCGGATCAGTACCGTCGCATCGTCTGGGAGGGCGAGTACCCCACCTGCTAGCAGGCCTGACCTGTCCGGGTGGCGGAGCATATGTTTGCTCCCTGCTCGAACAGTCCTGCGCAAGACGGAAAGCACATTAAGTGCTTTCCTTTGCGTGCGGAACTCGCGACGGAGCAAACATATGCTCCGCCACCCTACGTCCACTTGCTTGTGGGGTGCTCGACCTCACGCTACTTGGCACAAGTGATCTATCTGAAATATCTACCTGTAGGTAAACCCTTGTAGAAAGGTTGACTGTTATGGCTAAAGAACTCGATTTCGACGCTATCAAGGCTGCTGCTGAGTCCCATCGTGCTGATATGACTCGCTTTCTGCGCGCCATGATCTCCCATCCCTCTGAGTCTTGCGAGGAGGGTGAGGTTGTCGCTTGCATCAAGGCCGAGATGGAGAGCCTTGGCTATGACGAGGTCAAAGTCGACGGCCTGGGCAACGTTATGGGCTTTATGGGCGAGGGCGACAAGATTATCGCCATCGACTCTCACATCGACACCGTTGGCATCGGCAACATCGATAACTGGGATGCCGATCCTTATGAGGGCTACGAGACCGACGAGATTATCTATGGCCGCGGCGGCTCCGACCAGGAGGGTGGCATGGCTTCTGCTACCTACGCTGCCAAGATGATGAAGGACATGGGCCTCATCCCCGAGGGCTACAAGATCATGGTCGTCGGCACCGTCCAGGAAGAGGACTGCGACGGCATGTGCTGGCAGTACATCTACAACAAGGACGGCATTAAGCCCGAGTTCGTCATTTCCACCGAGCCCACCGACGGTGGCATCTATCGCGGTCACCGCGGCCGCATGGAGATCCGCGTCGACGTCCACGGCACCTCCTGCCACGGCTCCGCTCCCGACCGCGGCGACAACGCCATCTACAAGATGGCCGACATCATCGCCGACGTCCGTGCCCTCAACAACAACGGCTGCGACGAGTCGACCGACATCAAGGGCCTCGTCAAGATGCTCGACCCCAAGTACAACCCCGAGCACTTCGAGGACGCCCGCTTCCTGGGCCGCGGCACCTGCACCGTCAGCCAGATCTTCTACACCAGCCCCAGCCGCTGCGCTGTCGCTGACTCCTGCGCCATCTCCATCGACCGTCGCATGACCGCCGGTGAGACCTGGGAGTCCTGCCTGGACGAGATCCGCAACCTGCCGGCCGCCAAGAAGTACGGCGACGATGTGAAGGTCTCCATGTACATGTACGACCGTCCGTCCTGGACCGGCGAGGTCTACGAGACCGAGGCTTACTTCCCCACGTGGATCAACAAGGAGACCGCTCCGCACGTCAAGGCCCTCGTCGACGCCCACAAGGCCATGTTCGGTGACGAGCGCATCGGCTGCGAGCCCAGCATGGACAAGCGCACCGGTCGTCCGCTGTGCGACAAGTGGACCTTCTCCACGAACTGCGTTTCCATCCAGGGCCGCTACGGCATCCCCTGCGTGGGCTTTGGCCCGGGTGCCGAGTCTCAGGCTCACGCTCCCAACGAGGTCACCTACAAGGACGACCTGGTCACCGCTGCCGCCATGTATGTGGCTGCCCTGAACCTCTACGATCCGAGCCAGGCCGATGGCGACGCCACCGTGTTCCGCGCCGGTCTGACCAACAACAAGATCGACTAGTCCCATTCCTCGATCTTGTTGAGCCGGGGACAGTTTATGCCCCCGGCGCCTCCTGTTGACTTGGGGCCCGCGGTCGTTATCTCCCATGCTTCCTCGACGGTGGCGGGTCCTCGTCATAGCGCTCTGCATGTTCTAGCCACACGCGCATGCCGGAGCGCATCTACTCATTGCGATCGTTTCACCTTTAGAAAGGACATTTACATGGACGCCAAGTTTACCGAGCTCGTCGAGCAGCTGAACGGCCTCGATTTTAAGGGTATGTACGGCAGCGACTTCCTGCACACCTGGGATAAGACCACCGATGAGCTCAAGGCGCTCTACATCGTCGCCGACGCTCTGCGCGAGCTGCGCGAGAACAACGTTTCGTCCAAGATCTTCGATTCGGGCCTGGCCGTCTCGCTGTTCCGCGACAACTCCACCCGTACGCGCTTCTCCTTCTCTAAGGCCGCCAACCTGCTCGGCCTTGAGCTGCAGGACCTGGACGAGAAGAAGTCCCAGATCGCTCACGGCGAGACCGTCCGTGAGACCGCTACCATGATCTCCTTCATGGCCGACGTCATCGGCATCCGCGACGACATGTACATCGGCAAGGGCGACGCCTACATGGCCGAGGTCTCCGAGTCTGTCCAGCAGGCTTACGAGGATGGCGTTCTGGATCACCGTCCCACGCTCATCTCCCTGCAGTCCGACTCCGATCACCCCACGCAGTCCTCTGCCGACATGCTCTACCTCATCAACGAGTTTGGCGGCCTCGAGAACCTCAAGGGCAAGAAGGTTGCCGTCACCTGGGCCTATTCGCCCTCTTACGGCAAGCCGCTGTCCTGCCCGCAGTCGCTGATCAGCCTGCTGCCCCGCTTTGGCATGGACGTCACCCTGGCTCACCCCGAGGGCTACGACCTCATGCCCGAGGTCGTCGAGCGCGCCAAGAGCTATGCCGCCGAGTCCGGCACCACCTTTAAGCAGGTCAACACCATGGCCGAGGCCTTCGAGGGCGCCGACATCGTGATCCCCAAGAGCTGGGCTCCGTTTGCCGCCATGGAGAAGCGCACCAACCTGTACGCCGAGGGCGACGACGCCGGCATCGCAGCGCTCGAGAAGGAGCTGCTCGCCCAGAACGCTACGCATCAGGATTGGTGCTCCACGACCGAGCTCATGGAGAAGACTGCCAACGGCCAGGACACCATCTTTATGCACCCGCTGCCCGCCGACATCTCCGGTGTCTCCTGCGAGCACGGCGAGGTCAACGCCGACGTCTTCGACATGCACCGCGTGGGCATGTACAAGGAGGCCAGCTACAAGCCGTACGCCATCGCAGCCATGATGTTCCTGCAGAAGGTTGCCGATCCCGCCGCTACCCTCAAGGCCCTCGACGAGCGCAACACCGCCCGTTGGTTCCAGGCCTAAAGCTGGGCTGAGAAATGGCTAAGCGTATCGTTGTCGCCCTGGGCGGAAACGCCCTCGGCGCCAACCTGCCCGAGCAGATGGAGGCCGTCAAGACGACTTCCAAGGCTATCGTCGACCTGATCGAGGAGGGCAACGAGGTCGTCGTCGTGCATGGCAACGGTCCCCAGGTGGGCATGATCGCCAACGCGATGGCTGAGCTCACGCGCTCTAATCCTCAGAAGTACGTTCCCTGCCCCTTGTCCGTTTGCGGCGCCATGAGCCAGGGCTACATTGGCTATGACCTGCAAAATGCGCTGCGCGAGGAAATGCTCGACCGCAATATCGACAAGGGTGTCGCCACCGTGCTCACCCAGGTCGAGGTTGCGGCAGACGACCCGGCCTTTGCCGACCCGGTCAAGCCGATTGGTCCGTGGATGAGCGAGGCCGAGGCCAAGGAGCTGGAGGCCGACCGCGGCTACCAGTTCATCCACGACGAGAAGCAGGGCTTCCGTCGCGTGGTTGCCTCGCCCAAGCCCGCGAACATCGTCGAGCTCGACACCATCAAGTCGCTCGTCGAGTCCAACCACGTGGTGATCTCCTGCGGCGGTGGCGGTATTCCCGTCACCAAGGCCCAGGGCAACCACCTTAAGGGCGCTGCCGCCGTCATCGATAAGGACTTTGCGGCCGAGAAGCTCGCCGAGCAGCTCGACGCCGATGCCCTGATTATCCTGACGGCCGTGGAGAAGGTTGCCATTGGCTTTGGCACTGACCACGAGCAGTGGCTCGACACGCTGACCGCGGCTGACGTAAAGCGTCTGTCCGAGGCCAACGAGTTCGGTCGTGGCTCCATGCTGCCCAAGGTTCAGGCCGCCTCGACGTTTGCCGAGAGCAAGCCGGGCCGCACGGCGCTCATCACGCTGCTCGAGAAGGCGCGTGACGGTCTTGCCGGCAAGACCGGTACCACGTTTACCGGCGACGCTGAGTAGGCATATCTGCACCATTGAGGAGGGTGCCCTGCGTCGCGGGGTGCCCTCCTTTGTGCTATGGAGAGCCAAGGGTCGTTCGCTGGAAAACGAGTGCGCGCCTGTTCCGACGGAGTGTGAGCTTGGTATGGTGGGTATAGCAACTATGGTGCCCAAAGCAGCCAGGGGAGGTTTGCGGAGATGAAACTCGGTTGCGTCATTATGGCTTCGGGCGAGGGCAAGCGGTTTGGCTCTAACAAGATGCTTGCCGATATCTATGGCGAGCCGCTGATTGCCCGGACCATCGATTCGGTTCCCCAGGGCTTTGACGCCGTGGTTTCGACGCGTTGGCCCGAGGTCGCCCAGATTTGCGAGGACAAGCATTGCCCGTGCGTGCTGCACGATGGCGAGCTACGCAGCGAAAGCGTCCGCGCGGGTCTTTCGTGGGGGGTCGAACGCAACTGGAAAGGTTGCCTCTTTTTGCCGGGCGACCAGCCGCTCGTGAGTTCGGATTCTTTTGAGGCTATGGTTTCGGCATTTGACGAGCGTGGCCGCAAGCATCCGGTGCGTCTTGCGTGCAACGGTGAGCCTTCGAGCCCGGTGCTCTTTCCGGCGGAACTATTCGATGCGCTTATGTGTCTTGAGGGCAAGGACGGCGGCGGTTCGATCCTCAAGGACCGTACCGACGTGATGCTGGTCGAGGCGCGTGCCTACGAGCTGTGGGACGTCGATACCGCCAAGGGACAGCAACGCATAACGGAGCATATCGCCGCCTGCTCGTATTTTGATCGCGTGGCCAACTGCATCAATCAATAAGGAGCAATTATGATCATCATCAAAAACGGCGCGCTCGTGACGCCCCAGGGGCTTCGCCGCGCCGATCTTGCCATGGATGGCGATAAGATCGTACGGATCGCCGGGGCGATTGAGCCGGCCGAGGGCGATACCGTCGAGGATGCCGCGGGCTGCTGGGTGTTTCCCGGCTTTATCGACGGCCACACGCACATGCAGTGCTGGACTGGCATGGATTGGACGGCCGATAGCTTTGAGACCGGTACGCGTGCGGCTGCCTGCGGCGGTACGACGACCATTGTGGACTACGCGACGGCCGATCGCGGCGTGACCATGCCCGATGCCTTGGCCGAGTGGCATCGCCGCGCCGACGGAACTTGCACGGCCAACTACGCCTTTCATATGGCACTCGCCGAGTGGAACGAGCGCAACCGCGCCGATCTTTCGGCCATGCGCGAGGCGGGTGTATCGTCGTTCAAGACCTACTTTGCCTATGACCACCTGCGCCTGGACGATGCCGAGACACTCGAGGTGCTCGAGGAGCTCAAGCGTATTGGCGGCATACTGTGCGTGCATTGCGAGAACGGCACGCTGGTGAATGAGCTGCAGAAGCGCGTGTTTGAGCAGGGGATTCATGGGCCCGAGGGCCACGCGCTCAGCCGTCCGGACGTGTGCGAGGCCGAGGCAGTGAGCCGTCTGCTGTATCTGGCGCACCTGGCCGGGGACGCACCGGTCAACGTGGTGCACCTTTCGACCAAGCTGGGGCTCGAGGCCATCCGTGCCGCCAAGGCGCGCGGGCAGAAGAATATCCATGTCGAGACCTGCCCTCAGTATCTGATGCTCGACGATACTTGCTACTTGGAGCAGGGTGAGGACGGCTTTGCGGGTGCCAAGTATGTGATGAGCCCGCCGCTGCGCCATGCGGGTGACCGTGCAGCACTGCGCGAGGCGCTTGTGACCGGCGAGATCGATACGATTGCGACCGACCACTGCAGCTTTAACCTGCACGGGCAAAAGGACCGCGGGCGCGACGACTTCCGCGCGATTCCCAACGGCGGGCCCGGTGTGGAGCATCGTCCCGTCGCGATTGCCACGAGCTTTGAAGGGCAACTGGGCCCCGAGGATCTCTGCCGCCTGATGAGCGAGAACCCGGCACGCGTCTTTGGCATGTATCCGCGCAAGGGATGTCTTGCCGAGGGCGCCGATGCCGACGTGTGCGTGTGGGATCCCAAGGCACGCTGGACCATTCGCGCGGCGACGCAGCATCAGGCCGTGGACTACACGCCGCTCGAGGGCTTTGAGGCACATGGCAGCGCCAAGGCTGTGTTTGTGAACGGCGTGCTGGCCGCGCGCGACGGCGAGCCCACCGGAGCCCAACCCGGCCGCTACGTCCCCCGCTAGCAGGAAGATCACCGGATTCCCCTCCGCAGTTGCGGTGGAATAGTTCCTGTTTAGCTGCCAAATAGGCCGTTTTAGGAACTATTTCACCGCAACTTATAGGTCTGCTGGGGCAGCGCCGGCTATTTGAGGCTGGTGGCGACGACGGAGCGGCCGAGGGCTGTCTCGAAGCGATCTGCCATCGTTGGGTCGGCAAGCGTGTCGACTTGGTTGAGCATGATGCGGGCATTGCTGAGGCTCAGCATCCGCAGCTCGGCATTGAGCACCTGGGCGACGCGCTCTGGGGTGGCAGTGTCGGTGGGCTCGCAGCCGCAACGCTCGCAGAAGAGCTCGGGGCGGTGGACGGCTTCGTTGATGGGCTTGCCGAGCCCCGAGGCACCGACGATCCAGATGAGGCTGGCCGTGCCGGCGGGGACCACGGGCTCCCAGGCGGCATGCGCCTTGAGCGGGAGCCGCTTGCTACCATCTGCCTCGGCCAACACATAGTCAAAGCGCTGCGCCAGCTCGTTGAGCGGCTCGGCGGGGGCGGAGAGCTTGCCTGTCTCCGGGTCCAAAACACCCGCCTGGCAGATACTTCCGCGGCTCATGCCCGCGCATGCCTCGCAGGTGCAGCCGGGAACATGCGGGGTCCCCGGCTTCCAAGGCGCGGCGTCCAGGCGACGGCTCGACCCGTCCCATGGCACGCCGGCGACGGGAAACATGTGCGTGGTGGTACAGAGGAGCACGCGGCCGCCAGCGCGCATAAGCTCAAGGCCCAGCGTCTTCAGCAATGTCGACTTGCCGCCACTGCCAATAATTGCGGTAATGCCCGGCTCGATCTTGAGCGCGGGGGCAAGGTTTCCGCTCGTCGTTTCCATCTGTTCACCGCCGTATAATACTGTGATAATAAATAATCATCAGAGTAGCGGTCGAACCGCTTTTGCTCTGCTCAAACCGTAGCACAGGGAGGTGCCCCGGGAATGCTCGTTTATGTTCGCGGCGCTGGCGATATCGCCACGGGCGTCGCTGCCCGTTTGGTGCGCGCCGGCGTGTCGGTCGTTATGGCCGATATCGCGGTTCCCACGTGCATCCGCCGCACAATCAGTTTTTGCGAGGCCATTCGCCTGGGCGAGGTCCAGGTCGAGGGCATTCGCGCTCGCTTGGCACGGACGCCGGCTGAGGCGCTTGCGATTACCGAGGCTGGAGATGTCGCCGTTGTGGTGGACCCCCAGGCCAAGATGCTCGGCGAGCTGAAACCCGCGGCTGTGGTCGACGCGATTTTGGCCAAGCGCAACCTGGGCACCACGCGCGACATGGCGCCTGCCGTCATCGCCGTGGGGCCGGGCTTTACCGCGCCGGTCGATTGCGACGCCGTGGTCGAGACCATGCGCGGGCATTTTCTCGGCCGTGTCATTACCCAAGGTTCGCCCCAGCCCAACACGGGCGTGCCGGGCATTATCGCCGGCTATGGCAAGGAGCGCGTTATCCACAGCCCCGCCGCCGGCGTGTTTCGGTCCGACCGCGCAATCGGCGACATCGTGAGCGCCGGAGACGTGATTGGCTACGCGGGCGATACTCCCATGGTCACGCAGATTGACGGCTGCTTGCGCGGTCTTTTGGCCGACGGCGTTCAGGTGACCGAGGGCTTTAAATGTGCCGACGTCGATCCGCGCGGCGATGCCAGCTATATCAACTACATTTCGGACAAGGCGACGTCGGTCGGCGGCGGCGTGCTCGAGGCGCTCGCCATGCTCACCGGTGTATTCCAGGGATAGGAAATTGCAATGGAAAAGCTCGATGTGGTGAATGCGGCGCTTGGCGCTCTGAAGGCTGGTAAGACGTGCGAGCTGGTGGTCGTGGCCGGCACGGCAGGGTCATCGCCGCGCGGCGTGGGCGCCTGGATGGCCGTCTTTGCCGATGGCAGCCAAGCGGGTACCATCGGCGGCGGCAAGATCGAGCTCTTTGCGCTGGATGAGGCGCGCGAGCTCCTGAGCGCGGGGCAGTCGCGTCTGGTCCGCTACACCATGGGCGGCGAGAACTCCGATACCGGCATGATCTGCGGCGGAGCCATCTGCCTGTGCTACCTGCATCTGGATGCGACTCAGGCGTCGTTGTTCCAGGAAATCGCCGACGTCTTGGCCTATCGGCGCATCGGCGACTTCGTCATCGACTTTGAACCGTTTGTCATCCAGGCCCTCGAGGGCGATGTGGCCGAGTACCATGGCGAGGAATCGCGCCGCACCATTGCGGGCTGCCCCGGGCTTTCGCTGGTGGAGGAGGGGAGTAAGGTCACCTACACCAACGCGGCCTCCGAGATTCCCGCGGCGCACATCGAGACACTCTGCCCCGAGGGCCTGACCTATATCTTTGGCTGCGGTCACGTGGGCGCTGCGACGGCGCGGGTGCTCACGGCGGCGGGCTTTGCCGTCGTGGCTTGCGACGACCGCCCCGGCACGCTGACCCCCGAATGGGTGCCCGGTGTCTACGACCGTCGTCTGGTCGACTACAAGAACCTAATCAAGCAGTGCCCCATCGGCCCGCGCGACCTGGTGGTCGTCGCCACGGCGGGTCACAAGTCCGATATCGACGTGGTGATTCAGGCCATGCGCGCCAAGCCTGCCTACCTAGGCTGCCTGGGATCGCGTCGCAAGACTGCCTTTGTGCGCGCCCGCCTGGAGCAGGAGGGCTTTACGCAGGACCAGATCGACGAGCTGCACCTGCCGATCGGCGTTGCCATTCAGGCGGAGGATCCCGAAGAGATCGCCATCTCCATCGCCGCCGAGATGATCCACCTGCGTCGCACCAAACTCGTCCCCCGCAAGCGCTAATCGCATCCCCACCAATAAGTTGCGGTGAAATAGTTCCTAGATAAGCCTGACGGGCGGTCAGCCAGGAACTATTTCACCGCAACTGCTGTTTGGCCCCGGGGGATGCAGGATTACGGGTCAAAATGCTACCTGTGCCATATGCCCTATAATGTCCGCTCGTTGAGCGGCATGGTGTCGCTGCCTAGGGTATGGGAGGCGCAAATGGCAGAGTCGGCAGCAGGGGATGCCCTGTTCGAGCGTACGGGAAAAGTTTCGTTTGTGCAGGTATTGCCCCATGCACTGCAGCATGTGCTGGCGGCATTCGCGGGTATCGTCACGCCCGCTATCATCATCGCGTCGGTCTGCGGCTTTACCCCTCAAGAGGAGGCCGCCGTCATCCAGGCATCGCTCGTCCTCTCGGCGCTCGACATTTTCCTTCAACAGTTCCCCATATAAGGTGTCGTCGGTTCGGGCCTGCCCATCGTGATGGGCGCGAGCTTTACTTTCGTGCCGGCGCTCAAGGCGGTCGGTCTCGAGCTTGGCTTTGAGGCCGTGCTGGGCGCCCAAGTAATCGGCGGCGCGCTCGTCGTGCTCTTCGGCTTGCTGTTTAGGCGCGTGAGTTTTCTGTTCCCGGCCCCGGTGCTCGGCACCGTCATCTTTGTCATTGGCCTGTCGTTGTGCCCGGTGGCAGTTGCCTCCATGGCGGGCGGGGAGGGCGCTGCCGATTTTGGCAGCGTCACCAACTGGGCCATCGCGCTCGTGACGTTTGTCGTCACCTTTATGGCCGGCAACTACGGCAAGGGTGCGCTTAGGCTGGGCAGCATCCTGGCTGGTATCTGCGCGGGCTTTGTTTTGGCTGCGGTGTTGGGCATGGTCGATTTCTCGGCCATCGCGACCGCCAGCTGGTTCGCCCCGCCGGCCCTGGGCGCCCATCGCCTGGTGTTCGACCCGGCTGCGTGCGCCGTCGTGGGCGTTGTCGCTATTGTCAATGCCGTGCAGGTCATGGGCGAGTTTGCCGCTGTCTCGTCCGCTGCGCTCGATACCCCTGCGACCGATAGCCAGATCTCGGGTGGCCTGATCGCCAACGGCCTGGTCGGTATGCTGTCGGGCTTTTTGGGCGGCGTCCCCACAGCAACCTTTGGTCAGAATGTGGGCATTATCGCCGAGAACAAGGTCGTCAACCGTATGGTCTTTACGCTCGCCGCCGCCATCTTACTCATCGCTGGACTGCTGCCCAAGTGCGCGGCAGTGCTCACGTCTATTCCGCAGCCGGTAATCGGCGGCGCCACGATCGGCGTGTTCGCAACCATCGGCATGAACGGCGTGGTCATGTTTGCCCGCCACGGCCTGTCTCAGCGCGATACCACGCTCATGGGTCTGTCTATCGCCTTTGGCACGGGCATTGAGCGCACGGCCGGCGCACTTGCTGGCGCTGGATTCCCCGCATGGGTCGGCACCGTCTTTGGTGGATCCTCTATTGCCGTCGCCGCACTTGTCGCCGTCGTCCTCAACCTGGTCCTGCCTCGCCAAAAATAACGCCCCATATATAAGTTGCGGTGAAATAGGGACTGTTTATGCCTGTTAAGCCGTCAAACAGTCCCTATTTCACCGCAACTTATGTGGGGATGGCTGGATGCTGAGGCTTTACCCGGCCATGTTGCGCAACAACGTTTGACAATTCGCTCTTAGCATATGCTTAGAAGAGATTGCGCTCCGCCATGCACGTGGGCGCTCAAGCATGCCCGTCTTGAACGGGTGTCGAACGAGGGGGAGCTTGGATGTTCTGCCGAAACTGTGGGTCGAAAATCGAGGACGGAGCCCAGTTCTGCGCCGTATGCGGCGCATCCGTCGTGCCAGATGATCAAGCGCAAACGGGAGGGGCGAACCTCTCGCCCGTTGATGTCGCAACACCTACCGGGTCGCAGCAAGTCGATATGGCGGCAGAGGCGGTCGCGTCCAGCCCCAAACGTTCCAAGAAGCCGTTCATCATCGCTGCCGTCGTGGTGGCTCTGCTCGCCGTGGGTGGCGGAGCCGGTTATTACTTTGGCGTATATGCGCCGGAGCAGGCACGCGAAGCTGCCGAGCAAGAGGCCCTCGCCGCAAAGCACGCCGTGCGGTTTACGGTCTCGGCCGAGGGGTGGGACACATCGGCTGGCGCGAGCAGGCTGCCGCTGCACATCACCGGCAAGGAGGCGCGCGGCAAGAAGGTCGACGTCGTTCGCTATGTCGACAGTACGGGAGCGGGCGTCGAGCTCCGTCGCGGCAGCTATAAGGCCGAGGTCGCAGCCTCGCCCATTGCAGCCGATGGCACCATCTACGCCGTGCCGGGCGAAAAGGTCGACGTCAAGGTTAGCAAGAAGGCGGAGGGCAAAAAGAGCATCGATGCCGGCAACGTTTCGCTCGCTTCGGTCGAGGCAACCGAGGTGACCGACGACGAGATTGCCGCCGCCAAGAAATACGCCGAGGAAGATGCAGGCGCCAAGAAGGCAGGCTTTTCCTTTGATGCCGACGCACTGGCACAGACCGCAACCAAACGTCGTGACGACGCCGTAGCCGACAAACAAGCCGAGGAAGAGGCCAAGCGCCAGGCAGAAGAGGCAAGACAGGCAAGAACCATCGATACGGACTACTTCACTATGGTTCTTCCCGACTGGTTCCCTATTGATGATTACGAGGTCACCGAAAGTCAGGCATCCGGCTCATTTGCCAAGTGGTTCAGGGTTCATAGGACCGGTGCGGATCAAGATGACCACTCCGCGGATTTTACCATTATCGTGCACGATAACAGCTTGGGTGGTTTCGGGCCTGTTTTCTTTAGAGATCTAGGGAAAACGTCGGAAGGTTACTCAGTTTGGCTTTCAGGTGGATCGGCCCATCCGGTAGAAGGCTCATACAAGCTCGAGGCAGACGATGCTTTCGGCATGCCAGTGGAAGACTACGCCAACATCCTCGCCTCCTGCATCACGCTCAAGTAATCGGCACGCTCCAGCCAAAGCAATCTCCCAAGAAACGAGGGACTCCATCGAGAGTGGATAATCTCCCACTTTTGGCCTGCATCTTGGCCAAAAGTGGGAGATTATCCACTCTCGTGTGTTGTGCGTCCGATAATCCACTCTCGTGCGTCCGAAAATCCACTCTCGTTTCTCTATCACCATGGACCACCTAAGTTGCGGTGAAATACGGATTGTTTAAGCCTGTTAGGCCGCCAAACAGTCCCTATTTCACCGCAACTGCTTTTTGGGATCCATTTGTGCGGGGGAGTTGTGGAGTTGTGCAGGCAGACGAGGTTTTTCTGGAAATACGCACCCAATGCGCGTATAGTACCGATTGTTTTGTCGGCTCCTGCTGCGTCGAGTCCAAACCGCAAAATGCCATGAGCGGCGCGGATGCAGCCAGGAGGCACGAGGACAACCCATCGTGGCCACGCCCCGTGCTTAAAACCCCAAGAAGGAGTGAACAATGGCAGAAGAGAAGTATGTGCCGCGTCTGAAGACCAAGTACAACAACGAGGTCAAGCAGCAGCTTCAGGACAAGTTCCAGTACGAGAACGTCATGATGATCCCCAAGTTTGAGAAGATCGTCGTGAACATGGGTGTCGGCGAGGCCGCTACCGATTCCAAGGCCATCGACGGTGCCGTGCGCGACCTGCGCGCCATCACCGGCCAGCAGCCGATGATCACCCGTGCCCGCAAGTCCATCGCTACCTTCCGCCTGCGCGCTGGTATGCCGATCGGCTGCAAGGTTACCCTGCGTGGCGACCGTATGTGGGAGTTCTTCGATCGTCTGACCTCCGTCGCGATCCCCCGTATCCGCGACTTCCGCGGCATCTCCGCCAAGAGCTTCGACGGCCGTGGTAACTTCTCCATGGGCGTCACCGAGCAGCTCATCTTCCCCGAGATCGACTTCGATTCCGTCGATCACCAGCGTGGTATGGACATCACTTTCGTGACCACCGCCAATACCGATGAGGAGGCCAAGGCCCTTCTGGACGCCTTCGGTTTCCCGTTCAAGAAATAGGTTCACCTGCCCTAAAAGCGCCGTTCCCACAAGGGGGCGGCGTTTGGGGCGAACAATACTCTATGTGAGGAGGATATAAGTGGCTAAGACATCGATGATCGTCAAGTGCAATCGCAAGCAGAAGTTCTCTACTCGTGAGTACACGCGCTGCCAGCGCTGCGGCCGTCCGCACTCTGTGTACCGCAAGTTCGGCCTGTGCCGTGTCTGCTTCCGCGAGCTTGCACTCAAGGGCGAGCTTCCCGGCGTTAAGAAGGCCAGCTGGTAAGTCACTACCAGCGTTTCAAGCATCCGTTTGGAACAGGGAAAACGCGCTAGTTAGGCTTTGCCGTTAAGGGCGGCGAAGAACCAAGAGCACGTGTTCATCAAGAACGAAGGAGAATCTGTATGAACCTTACAGACCCGATCGCAGATATGCTTACGCGCATCCGTAACGCTAACTCTGTGAACAAGGCCACGGTCTCCATGCCGAGCAGCAAGAAGCTCGTCGAGATCGCTCGTGTTCTGCACGAGGAGGGCTACATCGAGGGCTACGATGTCGAGGACACCGTTCCCCAGAAGACTCTGCACATCACGCTTAAGTATGGTCCCAAGAAGGCTAAGGTCATCAACGGCATCCGCCGTATTTCCAAGCCGGGCCTGCGTAAGTACACCGGCGTTGCCGACATGCCCCGCGTCCGCGGTGGCCTTGGTACCGCCATTATTTCCACCAGCCATGGCGTCATGACCGACCGCGATGCTCGCAAGCACAACGTCGGCGGCGAGATCATCGCTTACGTCTGGTAATTCGCTCGGTAGGTAGAAGGAAAGGAGATCACCGTGTCTCGTATCGGTAATAAGCCTGTCCAGATTCCCGCCGGAGTCGAAGTGGCAGTCAACGGCAACAACGTTGTCGTCAAGGGCCCCAAGGGCCAGCTCGAGCTCGATGTCTTTGAGAAGCTCGCTATCAACGTCGAGGACAACGTCCTCACCGTTTCCCGTCCCGACGACGAGCGCGAGACCCGTGCCCGCCACGGCCTCACCCGCGCCCTCATCCACAACATGGTTGTTGGCGTTTCCGAGGGCTTCGAGAAGAAGCTCGAGCTCGCCGGCGTCGGTTACCGCGTGCAGCAGAAGGGCAAGAACCTCGAGTTCTCCCTGGGCTTCTCGCACCCCGTGATCGTCGAGGCTCCCGAGGGCATCACCTTCGAGGTTCCCGACAACACCCACGTGAACGTCAAGGGTATTAACAAGCAGCAGGTCGGTCAGATCGCCGCTGAGATCCGCGGTCATCGTCCTCCCGAGCCTTACAAGGGCAAGGGTATCCACTATGTTGGCGAGCACATCCGCCGCAAGCTGGGTAAGGCCGCCAAGTAGTCGTAACCGACTCACTCGCATAAGACCAGCACCCCGTCAGGTGCTGGCAAGATCAACCTTTTTAGGAGTTTACGTATGAACAAGCATAAGGCGAAGCTGGAAGGCCTCAAGCGTCGTCAGCGTCGTGTTCGCGGCAAGGTCTCGGGTACCGCCGAGCGTCCGCGTCTTCGCGTGACCCGTACTAACGCCAACATCTATGCCCAGATCATCGACGATAGCAAGGGCTCCAGCCTGACGCTCGTCTCTGCCTCGACCCTCGAGGCCGAGTTCAAGGGCACCCACACCTCGAACAAGGAGGCTGCGGAGAAGGTCGGTCAGCTCGTTGGCAAGCGCGCCATCGAGGCCGGCATCACCAAGGTCGCCTTCGATCGCGGTGGCCGTATCTACCATGGCCGCGTCAAGGCCCTCGCCGACGGTGCTCGTGCCGCCGGTCTCGAGTTCTAGGAGGTATGTAGCACATGGCTCGTAATCAGAAGCAGCAGCGCGAGGCCTCCGAGTTCGAGGAGCGCGTCGTTTACATCAACCGCGTGTCGAAGACCGTCAAGGGTGGTCGTCGCATGAGCCTCGTCGCTCTCGTCGTCGTTGGCGACGGCAAGGGCAACGTCGGCGTTGGCATGGGCAAGTCCGCTGAGGTGCCCCTGGCCATCTCCAAGGCGTCTCTCGATGCCAAGAAGAACATGTTCCACGTGCCGGTGACCGATCAGGGCACCATCCCGCACGAGGTTCTCGGTCACTTTGGTGCCGGCCGCATCATCATCAAGCCCGCTGTCGAGGGTACCGGCGTTATCGCCGGCGGCGCTGTGCGTCCCCTCTTCGAGCTTGCTGGCATCAAGAACGTCCTGTCCAAGTCCCTCGGTACCGACAACGGCCTTAACATCATCAAGGCTGCCGTCGAGGGCCTCAAGGAGCTCTCCAGCCCTGAGGACGTCGCGGCTCGCCGTGGCCTGACGGTCTCCGAGATGTTCGTCGGTAAGGAGAACTAAGCATGGCTGACACCATCAAGATCAAGCAGGTCCGCAGCACCAATGGTTGCAAGCAGGACCAGGTCCGTACTGTCCGTGCCCTCGGTCTCCACAGGATCCGCGAGGTTCGCGAGATTGCTGACAACGAGTCCGTCCGCGGCATGATCTTCAAGGTCAAGCACCTTGTCGAGATTGTAGAGGAGTAGCAAATGCAGCTTCACGATCTTACTCCCGCGCCCGGTTCCACCAAGAACCGCAAGCGCGTCGGCCGTGGCAATTCTTCGGGTCACGGCACCACTTCTGGCCGCGGCCAGAAGGGCCAGGGTTCCCGCTCTGGTGGCACCAAGGGTGCCGGCTTCGAGGGTGGCCAGACTCCGCTGGCTATGCGCCTGCCCAAGCTTCCGGGCTTCCGCAACCCCCGTCGTATCGAGTACACCGCTGTCAACGTCGAGCGTCTCGAGCGTAAGTTCGAGGACGGCGCTGTGATCGACGGTGCCGCTCTTAAGGCCGCTCGCATCACCAAGAGCGAGTTCGAGCCCGTCAAGGTGCTCGGCAATGGTGAGCTCACCAAGAAGTTCACGGTCAAGGTCGACAAGGTCAGCGCTTCTGCGCAGGCCAAGATCGAGGCCGCCGGCGGAAAGGTCGAGCTGCCGTGCTAAATGGTCTTAAGAATGCTTTCCGCATCAAAGAACTGCGCGAAAAGATTCTTTTTACCATAGCTATGCTCGTCGTGTACCGCATTGGTGCGCACGTTCCTGTGCCCGGCATTCCCTTCCAGGGGATGCTGGGCCTTTTCTCGACCGGGAGCAACTCGGTCGCCGCAGGTGCTATGGCCCTCCTGAATCTTTTCTCTGGTGGCGCGTTGAGCTATGTCTCGGTGTTCTCTTTGGGCATCATGCCGTACATCACGAGCTCGATTATCCTCCAGATGCTCCAGGCCGTCGTGCCTTCCCTGCATGAGCTTGCCCGCGAGGGCGAGGTCGGTCAGACCAAGATTACGCAGTATTCGCGTTACCTCACCTTGGCTCTGGCTATCCTCAACTCCGTGGGTTACCTCTTCCTCTTTAAGAGCTTCGGCATTAGCTTCAACGGTGCCGGTGCTCCCGAGATCATCTTTGACCTCATGATCGTCGGTACGCTCACCGCTGGCGCCATGCTGATCATGTGGATTGGTGAGCTCATCACCCAGCGCGGTATCGGCAATGGCATGTCGCTGATCATCTTCGCGAACATCATGGCCGGTCTTCCGCAGGCGATCTTCTCCAGCACCGAGGGTAACGCCGGTGGCATCATCACCATGGTGATCATCTGCGCCATCATCCTGCTGGTCATTCCGCTGATCGTTTTCCTTGAGCGCGGCCAGCGCCGCATCCCGGTCTCCTACGCCAAGCGCGTCGTGGGCCGTCGCATGATGGGTGGCCAGACCACCTACTTGCCCATCAAGGTCAACACCGCGGGCGTTGTGCCGATTATCTTCGCTTCGGCGCTGCTGTACTTCCCGGCTCAGATTGCCGTGTTCTTCCCCGGCATCGGCTGGATTCAGGCAGTTGCCTCTGCGCTTTCGACCGGTTGGCTCAACTGGGTGCTTAATGTTGTCCTCATCGTGTTCTTCGCGTACTTCTACACCTCCATGGTGTTCAACCCCGATGACACGGCCGACAACCTTAAGAAGCAGGGCGGCTTTATTCCGGGCGTCCGTCCGGGCAGGGCTACCGCGGCCTACATCAAGAACGCGCTCAACAAGATTACGCTTCCCAGCGCCGTCTTTTTGGCGCTCATCGCCATCGTGCCTTCGATCATCTTCTCCTTCACGGGTAACCATCTGATCCAGGCATTTGGCGGCACGTCCATCCTCATCATGGTCGGCGTCGTGCTCGACACGGTCGATAAGCTCGAAGGCCAGATCAAGATGTATGATTACGATGGATTCTTTAAATAGGCTAGAGGAGGATTGCTCATGAACCTCGTATTGCTCGGAGCTCCGGGTGCCGGTAAGGGCACCGTCGCACAGGAGCTCGTCGCCGAGTTCGGCGTCGCTCACATTTCCACGGGCGACTTGCTGCGTGCTGCCGTCAAGGGTGGCACCGAGCTTGGTATTCAGGCTAAGAAGTACATGGACGCCGGCGAGCTCGTTCCCGACCAGCTCGTTATCGACCTTGTCAAGGAGCGCCTTGCCGCCGATGACGCCCAGCAGGGCTTCATCCTCGATGGCTTCCCGCGCAACACCGCCCAGGCTGTGACGCTCGATTCCGAGCTCTCCGCCATGGGTCGCGAGATTGACTGCGCCCTTCTGGTCGACGTGGCCCCCGAGGTCATCATCGACCGTCTGTCTTCGCGTCGCACCTGCCGCGCCTGCGGTTACACCGGCACCGCTGCCGATGCTACCTGCCCCAAGTGTGGTGGCGAGATGTATCAGCGCGACGACGACAAGCCCGAGACCATCAAGAACCGTCTCGACGTCTACGAGAAGTCCACGAGTCCGCTCGTCGACTACTATCGTGGCCAGGGTCTGCTCAAGTCGGTCAACGGTGACCAGGCTCGCGAGACCGTGTACGGGGATGTCAAAGAGGCTCTCGGTCTATGATCAAGATTAAGTCTGCAACGCAAATCGAGCAGATGAAGAAGGCAGGAGCGCTATCTAAGATGGCGCTCCGCCACGTTGGGGCCATGGTTCGCCCTGGTGTTTCGACCTTTGAGCTTGATCAGCTTGCGGAGCAGATTATCCGCATGCATGGTGGCACCCCGGCCTTTAAGGGCTACGGCGGGTTCCCCGGTACCATCTGTGCATCGATTAACGATGCCGTGGTGCACGGTATTCCCAATCCCGACATGATCCTGCGTGATGGCGATATCATCTCCATCGATACGGGAGCCGTTGTCGACGGTTGGGTCGGTGATAACGCTTGGACGTTTTTCGTCGGTACCCCCACGCCCGAGGCCAAGGCCCTGTGTGAGGTTGCGCGCGATTGCCTTAAGGCTGCAATCGAGCAGGCTGTTCCCGGTAACCATATTGGGGACATTGGTTATGCCGTCCAGTCCCTCGCCGAGTCTCACGGCTATGGCGTGCTTCGCGATTATGTGGGGCACGGTATTGGCCATGTGATGCACGAGGACCCCAACGTTCCGAATTTCGGAAAGAAGGGGAGGGGCGTTCGTCTCCAGGCCGGTATGGTCATTGCCATCGAGCCGATGGTTACGATGGGATCCAATCATGTGAGCACGGGCTCCGATGGTTGGATCGTCACAACTAACGACCACCTGCCCGCCGCGCACTACGAGAACACCGTCGCCATCACCGATGACGGCCCGGTGATTCTCACCACCGACGCGCAAGGCGCTTGGTGCTCCTTGCAAGGCGGCGAAATGTAAAAGTCGCCGCCCCCTGATGCCCAACCTCGCCTTTCAATTTCGAAGGCATGACCCCAAGGTCTATGCCTTCTCATTTCAAGGCGATCTTGGGCATCAGGGAACGGCTTTGTTTTACATTTCGAATGTAACAGGTTCCACTTAGTTGTGGAGCCATTACGAAGTTATTACGATGCGTGCATACGTGTTGTAGAATACTCAATCGCTGTCGTTTTCTAGAGAAAGATGATTGCTTGTGAAGAAGGAAGACGCAATTGAGCTCGAGGGTACGGTAAAGGAACCGCTGCCCAACGCCATGTTTAAGGTTGAGCTCGAGAACGGTCATTCGGTTCTGTGCAACATTTCTGGCAAGATCCGAATGAATTACATCCGTATTCTCCCCGGTGACAGGGTTGTCGTGGAGCTTTCCCCGTACGACCTGACCCGCGGCCGCATCACCTATCGCTATAAATAGCGGCACGCATACACGCACTCCTTTTCCGACTGCAGGCTTAGCTCAACCTACGGTCGGATTGTGTGTGAAGACCAGCCATAGTTTTAAACGCCTGCGGCTGGGCGAGTAGATAGTAGGGAAGTAGTTTGAGCGCTACCGAAAGGAAGAACGATGAAGGTACGTCCTTCGGTCAAGAAGATGTGCGATAAGTGCAAAATCATTAGGCGCCATGGCAAGGTCCTCGTCATTTGCGAGAACCCCCGTCATAAGCAGCGTCAGGGTTAAGAGAGGAGACTACGTTGGCCCGTATTAATGGTGTCGACCTCCCGCGTGAGAAGCGCGTTGAGATCGGTCTGACCTACATTTACGGCATCGGCCGCACCACTGCGACGAAGATTTGCGTCGAGTGCAACGTTAACGTGGATACGCGCGTTAAGGACCTCACCGAGGATGAGGTTAACGCCATCCGCGATTATATCGACAAGAACCAGATCATGGTTGAGGGTGACCTCCGCCGTGAGCGCAACCAGAACGTCAAGCGCCTTATGGACATCGGCTGCAACCGCGGCCTTCGTCACCGCAAGGGCCTCCCGGTCCGCGGCCAGCGCACCCACACTAACGCTCGTACCCGTAAGGGCCCGAAGCGTCAGATCGGTGCTAAGAAGAAGAAATAAGGAGCGCTAGATAGATGGCTACTGCTAAGAAGAACGTTCGCGCTGCCCGTCTGAAGCGCGCGGACCGTAAGAACATTTCCGTGGGCCAGGCTCACATTCGTTCTACGTTCAACAACACGATCGTTTCGATCACCGATCCCCAGGGCAACGTCATTTCCTGGAAGTCGGCTGGCCAGGTGGGCTTCAAGGGCTCCCGTAAGTCCACGCCGTTCGCTGCCCAGATGGCTGCCGAGGCTGCTGCCAAGCAGGCCATGGAGCACGGCATGAAGAAGGTTTCCGTCTTCGTCAAGGGCCCCGGCTCCGGTCGTGAGACCGCCATCCGCTCCCTCCAGGCTGCTGGCCTCGAGGTCTCGAGCATCCAGGACAAGACCCCCATCCCGCACAACGGCTGCCGCCCCAAGAAGCGTCGCCGCGTGTAACTGAAAGGATCGTATCAATATGGCAATCGACAGGACTCCTGTTCTTAAGCGCTGCCGTCAGCTCGGGATCGATCCCGCTGAGCTCGGTTACAGCAGCAAGAAGGAATCTATCCGTCAGCCCAAGCGCCGTCGCAAGGAATCTGAGTACGGCATGCAGCTGCGCGAGAAGCAGAAGGTCAAGTTTATCTATGGCGTTCTGGAGAAGCAGTTCCACGGCTACTTCAACAAGGCCCGTAAGATGAACGGCGTCACCGGTGAGAACCTCATGATCATCCTTGAGTCTCGCCTCGACAACGTCGTCTTCCGTCTTGGCTTCGCCCGCACCCGCAAAGAGGCTCGTCAGTCCGTCCGTCATGGTCACTTCACCGTGAACGGCAAGCGCGTGGACATCCCGTCCTACCGCGTCAAGGCCGGCGACGTCGTCGCTGTCGGCGAGAAGTTCCGTGACCTCCTCCCCATCAAGGAGGCCCTGATTTCCTCCGAGCGTTTCGAGGTCCCTGGCTGGCTCGAGGTCGATATCGAGAAGCTGTCTGGTAACGTGCTCGCTCTGCCGACGCGTGAGCAGATCAGCGGTGATATCAACGAGCAGCTCATCGTCGAGCTCTACTCTAAGTAGTCCATCCGGGCTGCTGAGGCTGGAGGTAATACATGTCAGAATTCATTAGGCCTCAGGTTCAGGTCGAAGAGATTAACGAGACGTCTGCTCGTGTCTCCGTCGAGCCGCTCGAGCGTGGCTACGGCGATACGCTGGGTAACTCCCTTCGTCGCGTTCTTCTGTCCTCGCTCGAGGGTGCCGCCGTCGAGGCTATTCAGATCGATGGCGCGCAGCACGAGTTCATGACCATCCCTAACATGGTCGAGGATGTCACCGACATCGTCCTGAATGTCAAGGGTCTTGTCTTCAGGGCTCTCGGCACGACCGACGAGGCGACCGCCACCATTTCGGTTGACGGCCCCTGCGAGGTCACCGGTGCGGACTTCTTTATTCCGTCCGAGTTTGAGCTGGTCAACCCCGAGCAGCACATCGCTACGCTCACCGAGGGTGGCCATCTCACCATGAGCATGCGCATCGGATATGGCCGCGGCTATGTCTCTGGCGAGGCTAACAAGCGCGACAACGATCCCATCGGTGTGATCCACGTCGACTCGCTGTACTCGCCGGTGTCCCGTTGCGCCAAGCTCGTTGAGGCTTGCCGTGTCGGTCAGCACACCGACTACGACCGCCTTGTCCTCGAGATCGAGACCAACGGCTCTATCGCTCCGCGCGACGCCGTGGTCCAGGCTGCCAATATCATCAACCAGCATATGGCTGCCTTTATGAACCTTGCCGAGACCCCCGAGGTCGAGGAGGAGGCTTCGATCTTCGCTCCCGAGGTCACCAACGACAACGCCGAGCTGGACAAGCAGATCGAGGATCTGGACCTTTCCGTCCGTTCCTACAACTGCCTTAAGCGCGCCAGCATTCACTCGGTCCGTCAGCTCGTTGAGTTCTCGGAGAACGATCTGCTCAACATCCGTAACTTCGGTGTTAAGTCGATCGAGGAAGTGAAGGACAAGCTTGAGTCCATGGGCCTGAGCCTGAAGGCTTAATGCTTCGCATATTTGAGGAGAAACTAGACCATGCGTCACAACGTTAAGAAGGGCCTGAAGCTCGGCACCGATGCGAGCCACACCAAGGCCATGAAGAAGAGCCTGGCCAAGGCCCTCTTCGAGAACGACCGCATCAAGACCACCGAGACCCGCGCTAAGGCGCTGCGTTCGGTCGTCGATCCGATCATCACCTGGGCTAAGAAGGGCGACCTGCACTCTCGTCGTCTGGCCATCGCCAAGCTCGGCGATAAGCAGCTCGTTGCCGAGATCTTCGACAAGGCTGCCCAGGGCATGTGGCAGGACCGCAACGGCGGTTACACCCGCATCATGAAGCTCGGTAACCGTAAGGGCGACAACGCTCCTATCGTTATCATGGAGCTCGTCACCGAGCCTTGCACGCCTAAGGCCAAGAAGGCTGCTCCGGCCCCCAAGAAGGCCGCTGCTCCCAAGAAGGTCGAGGCTGTCGAGGAGGCTCCTGCTGAGGAGACCGCTGAGTAGACAATCCGTCTGCATAGGCTATATTCGAGGGGTACGTTCGCGTACCCCTCTTTTTTTGTCGCGATACCGTTGATTGTTTGTTGGGAGCGCCCATGACCGCGCCGTCTGATTTGAATTCGATTCCAGAGCTCGATGCCACGCTCGTATTCCGTGTTGCCTATGACGGTTCATCGTATAGCGGATTTGCCGAGCAGCCGGGCCAGACAACGGTTGCTGGCGAGCTGCGCCGTGCCATCGAGACGCTGCTTCGCCGCCCGATCGACCTGACGTGTGCGGGTCGTACCGATGCCGGCGTGCATGCGGTGGCGCAGTACATCAGCGTGCCCGTAACGGACGCTGAGCTCGCGTGTACGCGCCGTAGGTGGCTGAGGGCTATGGATGCCCTGCTGCCGAAAGATATCGCCATAAACGAGGTCTACAAGGCTCGTAAGGGCTTTTCTGCGCGCTTTGATGCGCGTTCCCGTACGTATACGTACCGCATTGCCGATCGCGATGCGCGCCCCGTGCTCTCGCGCGGCGCGGTGTGGTGGCAACGCTTTCCCTTGGATGTCGATGCCATGGCTGCCGCGTGCCCTGCGCTCTTGGGCGAACAAGACTTTAAGAGCTTTTGCAAGGTCGCCTCTGCCGTGGGCAAGCCCACGCACCGCTGCGTGATGCGTGCCGAGTTTGGCCACGAGGTCGCTTTTGGCGAGGATATCCTGACCTTCACTATCGAGGGCAACGCCTTTTTGCACTCGATGGTGCGCACTATTGTGGGCACGCTCGTGGAGATTGGCATGCATCGTCGCGATCCCGAGTGGATGCGCGAGGTTATTGACGCCTGCGACCGTACCGCTGCGGGTCCCACGGCGCCTGCCTGCGGCCTTACGTTTATGGGCGTGGATTACGATCCCGCCGAGCTTGTCGTGCTCGACTAGGGGAGTGCTCGGCGCGTCCGTGCCTGGCACATACTATCTGTGAGCTGCGCGTGTGCAACATCTGTTCTTGGCGTGCAACATGTTAGGCGGCTCGTTGCTTTTATAGCCCGGGTGTACCATGAACGACGGTTTGATTTGGCGCTGTCGAGAGGACGGTAAACTTGGTTCGACGTGGTTCGCATCCGCGACTTTCGGTGATCCTTATTGTTGAGGGTTCCCCCAGCTATGCGATGCGCGCGCTCGAGAGCGTCCAGAACCAAGACCTCTATGACCTGCAAATTGTCGTGGTTTGTCGCGACGTTGCGCCGGGCGTGCGCCATTCGCTCGAAGTTGCCGCAGGCAGGGATATTCACATCGATTTGATTGACGTCGAGGATTCGGCGCGCGGAGCATGTCTCAAAGCCGGTTTTGCCGCCTCGCGTGGATTGCAGATTGTTGCCATGAATGCCGACGAGTGGTTTGCCCCACAGTCCCTTTCCAAGATGCTTGATGTTGCGTGCGATGCTGCGGCAGACATGGTGTTTCCCACGGCATCGCTCGACCGCTACGATGCTCATCGTGAGCGCCATTCGCGCGTACTGGATGCAACCTCTCTTGCGATCGATGACCGTGCTTCTTTGGCGGCTGGTCTGTCTCAGATGATTTCCGGCGGCTTGATTGCCCAGACTTCCGGTGTGATGTACAGCCGCTCGTTGTTCGAGACGTGTTTGTCTCGCGACCGTGCGCTTCGCTCGATTGGGTTTATGACATGCGCCCTTTCGCAGGCGCAGCGCATATCCGGGTGCGGTGGCGCCTGTTTCCATACGGTGGCGCCACAGCTTACAGATGCTTTTGACCCCACATTGTTTGCCAAGCTTACCGATGACGCCCGGGCGCTCGACGAGCTTACTGATTCGCTTGTAGAGGCGGGCGGTGACACGCAGCTAAAGGTTGCGAGCCATAAGTTTTACTTCGCCGGGTTGGTCGCCTGCATCGAAAATTTGTGCTTGAGCCCGCATGGGGTTTCTTCAATCGAGCGTTCCGCTCGAATGCGTGATATGCTCGAGGCATCTCGAACTCGTCAGATGGCCGCGGCACTCAAGAATAACCATCGTGGACTCGGCCTGTTGTTTGGACCGATTGCCAGTGCCAAGCCTGCGCGTTGCGTGATGTATACGCACCTGGCCGCTTTTTTTAACCGGACGGGCGTCAAAACTGCTTAAGACGGCTATGTTCGAAGCAATCTTGCATGGAATTGTTTCGAAATGCGTTCTTATTCACAAATACCCTTAAATAGCGCTAAACTATTCAATCAATGATTGATTGTCTCCGCCATCTATGGAGTGAGGTTTTGTATGGCTAAAAAACGCAATGGGCGCCAGGATGCCATCAGAGATATCGTGCGCAACAAGGATGTTCGCACGCAGCGCGTGCTGGTGGACGAGCTTCGCGCTATGGGTTTCGATTGCACACAGGCAACCGTTTCGCGCGACATTGCCGATATGGGGCTGCGCAAGCTTCCCGAGGGTATCTATGTTCTGGCCGAGGACTTGCATCTGCAGCGTATGGTTTCCGAACTGGTAACGGGCGTTCTGCGCACCGACAACCTGGTTATGATCAAGGCCCAGCCCGGTACCGCTTCGGGCATTGCCGCTGCGGTCGATGCGGCCGAGCTGCCCGACGTGCTCGGCTCGCTCGCCGGTAACGACACCATCTTGGTTATCGCCCAGACCGCCGAGGACGGCGAGCGCCTGGAGGCCCTCATCAACAAGCTGAGTAACTCTCGTAAGTAGGCGAGGTGGCGCGTGAGGATAGCGCCGTACGAGCGCATATAGCGACTTTTATGGGGCGTCGACGATGGTCGGCGCCCTGTTTTTTGTCGCATCGTGTTGAGGCGTGTGCGAGGTTTCTCGTGAAAAAAGGCGCCCGAGCAGCATTGATCTGCTCGGGCGCCTTTGTTTGGCTATGGCTGGGTTCCTACTGACCCGTAGAGGGATCGGGCGTTGGCGTAGGCGTTGGAGTGGGGGAACCGCCCTCGCCGCCGCCTTCGCCACCGCTACCGTCGCCGCCGGTCGAGCCGCCGGTCGAGCCGCCGGTCGTTCCGGTGCCACCCGTGGTGCTGCCGCCCGTGGTCTCGGTGGTCGTGGTGGTCGTCGTGGTCGTGGTGGTCGTCGTGGTCGTGGTGGTCTCTTCCTCGTCCTCTTCGTTCTCGTCCTTGGACTCTTCCTTCTTGGCGTTGTTGGTGCCGTAGAACTTCCAGACGTTGTTGTTCTTATACGTGGGGGCAGTGCCCGTCGGGAACTCCTCGCGGTTGGTGCCGGCAAGGACGGTGTTCATGAACTTCTTAAAGACGGGCAGGTTAGTGCTGTCGCCCAGCAGGTCCGTGCCGTACTTTTGGATGGGAATCTCACCTGCGGAGTAGCCGGTCCACAGGGCGCATGCCAGCTGCGGGGTGTAGCCGCAGAACCACAGGTTGGTGGTGTTGTCGGTGGTACCTGTCTTGCCGGCATAGGGCTGGTTCACGCTCAGAGCGCCGGCGGCACCCGTGCCGCTGCCCTGCATGACGCCGGTCAGGACGTCGGTCACTGCCGCGGCCTCGCCGGTGGAGAGCACCTGTGTGGGGTTATCGGTGTGCTGGTACAGTACCGAGCCGGTTCGCGAATCAATCTCGGTGATGGCGATCGGCTGGCGATAGTAACCGCCGTTGGCAAACGTGGCATAGGCCGCGGCCATCTCGAGCGGCGAGATGGAGCCGGTACCGAGCGTCATGACGGGAACGTCCTCGATATTGTCCTTAGAAGGATCGATGCCGAGCTTTTTGACGAGCGACATGATCTTGTTATTGCCGATAGCCTCTGCAACCTGGATATAGCCGGTGTTGGAGGAGTATGCCGTCGCCTGCTTGAGCGTGATGGTGCCGTAGCTTTGGTTGGCGTAGTTTTGCACCTCGGTCGTGGTGCCCTTGGCCTTGAGCGGCGAGTTGCAGTTGAGGGTGACGTTGGGGTTCATGCCGTTTTGGATGGCAGTGGCCAGCGTAAAGGCCTTAAACGTGGAGCCCACGGGACGCTTGGCCGTGGCGTGGTTCACGTGGTTCTCGTCGGCGTTATAGTCGTAGCCGCCCACCATGCACTTGATGTAGCCGGTCTTGGGGTCGACGACGACCATGCCCATGTCCAGGCCGTCGAGCGAAAGCGTGTCGAGCTGGGCACGCACGGCCTCCTCGGCAGTCTGCTGCATCGTGGGGTCGATGGTGGTCTTGACGGTTAGGCCGCCCTTAAACAGCACGTCGGTGGAGAACTCCTGCTCCAGCAGCTGCTTAACATAGGCGACAAAGTAGGGCTGCGAATACACGTCGACGCCGCTGCCCGAAATCTCGGTTACGTTGAGGGTGATGGGCTCTGCCTGCGCGGCGTCGTGCTCCTCCTGGGTGATGTGGCCCAGGCGCAGCATGTTGTCGAGAACCTTGTTGCGGCGAGACAGTGCCAGATCGGGATTGACCGTGGGGTCGTACTGCGAAGGCGAGTTGGGAAGGCCGATGAGCAGCGCGGCCTCGCTCAGGGTGAGGTCGGCGGCGCTCTTGGACAGATACGTCTCGGCTGCGGCCTCGATGCCGTAGGCACCGTGGCCGTAATAGATGGTGTTGAGGTACATCATGAGGATCTCGTCCTTGGAGTACATCTCCTCCATCTTGATGGCGATATAGGCCTCGCGCACCTTACGCTCGATGGTCGAATCGAACTGCTCCTCCTGCAGGATGGTGTTGCGTACCAGTTGCTGGGTGATGGTCGATGCACCCTCGTGGCCACCGGAGACGGTTGCCACGGCGGCACGCGCGATACCCCACAGGTCGATACCGCCGTGCTCGTAGAAGCGCTCGTCCTCGACGTCGACGGTGCCCTGCAGCACGTACGGAGAGACCTGGTCCTTGGTGACGGACTTGCGGTTTTGCGTGTAGAAGCTCGCGATCTTGTTGCCGTTGCAATCGACGATCTCGGTGGGTTCACTCACCAGATAGGCGTTGGCGTCGGTATAGTCGGGCAGATCGGACAGCCAACGGTTGACGTTGCCGATCATGCCGATGCCAAACGCTACGCCCGCGATGAGCAAAAAGCCCAAGAACGAGAGCAGAATCATGGGCAGGGCATGCGTCTTGGAACGACTGCGTCCCTGTCGTTGGCGAGGACCCATATATTGACCTCCAGGTATGTCGTGCCGGGCGGCGGGTGCGCCGCTGGGGCAGGATGGACATAAGTTATTACACGATAAACCAAACGAGGCGCGCGAGGCCTCGTGTATGCTGGATGACGGCATTTTTCAGAGTGAATGCATACCTTGTTGGTAAGGAGTTTGCCGATGGCGATTCGGACGATGGGGCCGAGCGGACAATGCGATAACGAGCCGGGGGCTGCCGGGATGGCGCTGCCCGAACTGTTGGCGCCTGCCGGCGGACTCGATCAGATGCTCGCGGCGATTGCAGCGGGCGCCGATGCCGTCTATGCGGGCCTGGGCGGGTTTAACGCCCGCGTGAGCGCACACGGCTTTACCGACGGCGAGTTTTTGCGCGGCTGCGCCGTGGCGCATGCGCACGGCGTGCGTGTATACGTGACACTCAACGTGTTCGTGTTCGATGACGAGTTGGCCGACGCGGTGGCGCTGGGGGCGCACGCGCATGAGTTGGGTGCCGACGCCTTGATCGTGGCGGATGCCGGTCTGGCCTGCGCGTTGCGCGCGGTGATTCCCAGGGTCGAGATTCACCTGTCCACGCAGGCGGGCGTCCATAGCGAAGGCGCCGTGCGCCTGGCTGCCGACGAGCTCGGGGTCGAGCGCGTGACGACCGCCCGCGAGCTGGCGGTCGACGAGATTGCCGCCCTGTGTGCTACCGGCGTGCCCATCGAGGTGTTCTGCCACGGCGCGATTTGCATTGGATATTCGGGCGCCTGCGAGTTTTCGGCCCTGCGGCGTGGACGATCGGCGATGCGCGGCGACTGTACGCAGCCGTGTCGCCTGGCGTACGACCTGGTGGACGAGGCGGGGGAGAGCGTCGTTTCCGTAGAGGGTGATCGTCTGCTGTGCCCGCGCGACTATCTGGGCATTGCGCACCTGCCCGAGCTTGTTGGGGCCGGGGTGGCGTCGCTCAAGATCGAGGGGCGCATGAAAAACCCCGACTATGTGTTCAACGTGGTGCGGGTGTGGCGTCGTGCACTCGATATGCTGCGCGATGGCGCGTGGGATGCCGCTGCCGTGTCGGCGCTCGAGCGTGAGCTGGGCAGGTCGTTCAACCGCGGGTTTACCGACGCGTATCTGCGGGGGCGATCGGGTGCTGAGCTCATGAGCTTTGAGCGTGCGATTAACCAGGGCGTGCGCGTGGGCCACTTGGTGGCGGTGGGCCACGAGGAAGTGACCGTCGAGCTCGATGCCGCCGTGGCCGCGGGCGACACGCTCGAGATCCGGTTCTATCCGGGTGCCGATGCACGCCCCGATGTGCCCAAGCGCTGGCCCCAGGTGCCCTGCCCGGTGGATGCGGCAGCGGGGGAGCGCGTTGTCGTGCACTGCAAGCGCAAGGTCGATGCGGGGTGCGAGGTGTACCTGATTCGCAGCGCCGGCGTGTTGGAGCAGACGGCTACGGCGCTAAAGCGCATGCGGGTCGAGGCGGACGCGGTCGTACCCGTTGCACGAGCCGTTGAGATGCTGCCCTTTGAGGGCGCCGTGACTGTTGGCGACGTGCCCGAGGCGGCGTTGGCGGAACCGACGGAAAAGGGAGCTTCCGCTCGCATGGTCTTTGCCTGGCAGCTGATGGATGCCGACCCGTGTGGCGAGCGCGATCTGTCCGATGCGACCGTGGTGCTCGACGAGGTCTGTCGCGCAGCCGATGCCCCGCGTGCCCGCTCGCTTATGCGACGTGCCGGGCGCGTCGTCTGCCGTAATTTGGGACAGGTGGCGATGGCGCGTGAGCTGGGCGTGGCGTTTGACGTCGCGGCACCGGTGTTTTGCGCGAACCGGGTTACGCTTGCCTGGCTACGCGGGCTCGGCGCGGGCCGTGTGTATTTGCCTGCCGAGCTTGTCGCCGACGACGCGGAGCGCGTTGCCGAGCTTGCCGCTTGCCCCGGTGTCTTGGGGGCTGTCGACGCCGACCGTCCCGAGCTCATGGTATGCGAGCACTGTTTGCTGACTGCCGAGGGCGTCTGCGCCACGGATGCGACGGGGCAGGTCCGTTGCCGTGACTGCTCGCGTCGTCAGCAGGCGCGCTTTTTGGTCGAACGTGACGGCACGCGTTTGCCGGTCGTTGTCGACGCGTGCGGCAGGACGAGGATTTTCCTGTCGTAGGTGTTCGGCCGCGCCGTTTTGGTTATTATTAGTGGGTTTATGAACTTCGAGCACCGCCGTATCCGGTGAGGGTGCTATAGCAAAAGGAGGATACCCAATGCTGTCTGTCGACGAGCAAATGCGTATCATCACCTCGGGCGCAGCGCAGATCGTCCCCGAGGCCGACCTTCGCAAGAAGCTTGAGAAGGGCGAGCCCCTCAACATCAAGCTCGGCGTCGATCCCACCAGCCCCGACCTGCACCTGGGCCATGCCGTGCCCCTGCGCAAGATGCGTCAGTTCCAGGACCTGGGCCACAACGTCACCCTCATCATCGGTAACGGCACCGCACTGATTGGCGATCCTTCGGGCAAGAACTCCACCCGCCCGCAGCTTTCGCAGGAGCAGATCGAGGCCAACGCCGAGACCTACGTGAGCCAGGCCATGAAGATCCTGGATCCCGAGAAGACCACCATCGTGCACAACGGCGACTGGATTCTGTCGATGGATCTGGCCGGCCTGCTGCAGGTGTGCTCCAAGTTCACCGTCGCCCGCATCCTTGAGCGCGATGACTTTACCAAGCGCTACCAGTCCCAGACGCCGATCGCCCTGCACGAGTTCCTGTACCCCGTGATGCAGGCCTTCGACTCCGTTCAGATCAAGGCCGATGTGGAGATGGGCGGCACCGACCAGCTCTTCAACCTGCTCGCCGGTCGCGAGCTCATGGAGAAGATGGGCATGGAGCCGCAGATCGCGCTTACCATGCCGCTGCTCGAGGGCACCGATGGCGTGCGCAAGATGTCCAAGTCCTACGGCAACTACATCGGCCTGACCGATGCTCCCAAGGACATGTTCGGCAAGACCATGTCCATCCCCGACGAGATGATCGGCAAGTACTATCGTCTGGCCAGCTCGCTCACCCCGGCCGAGGTCGACAAGATCGACGCCGCCCTGGCCGACGGTTCCGCCGACCCCTATGAGCTCAAGCGCGCACTGGGCCGCGACCTGTGCGATACCTATCACGGCGCCGGTGCCGGTGACGAGGCTCAGGCCGAGTTCGACCGCGTTTTCAAGGAGGGCCAGCTTGCCGACTTCCCCGAGAAGCACGTTGAGCTGACCGTCAACGACGAGGGCCAGATCTACCTCGCAGGCCTGCTTAAGGACCTGGGCCTTTCGGCGAGCGCCGGTCAGGCTCGTCGCGACATCGACGGCGGCGGCGTCAAGATCAACGGCAAGGCGGTGGCTCCCAAGAGCTACAACATCGACCCGAGCGCCCTCAAGCTGGGCGACACCCTCTCCGTAGGCAAGCGCAAGGGCTTCAAATTGGTCTAGCAAGTAGGTCAACCTAACATGTGCAATAGGGCCGCAGCCGGAACGATTCCGGCTGCGGCCCTTTGAGTTGCGGTGAAATAGTTCCTAAAAATGCCATACGGCGCCCAGGCAGGAACTATTCCACCGCAACTTTTCTTCCGCACCCAAGGGATCATTTGGCGGTGCCGTTAAGCGGATGGGGTGTTAGCGGGACCTCCTTTTGGGCATACAATGGCTGTTGGCTTGCTGCGGTGAAGGCTCGTCCGCTCCGCAGTTATTTCTACAGTTAAAGGAGAATTTATGTCCGTTGAGGTCATGAGGTCTGTGATCGAGGCTGCCGAGGGTCGCGTGCCCGTCGACACGCTGTTTACCAATGCGCAGATTGTCGACGTGTACGGTCAGCGCGTGGCGCCCGGTAGCGTTGCCGTCAAGGATGGCGTAATCGTCGGCGTGCTCTACGACGGTCGCGACGATGCCGCCGGCACCTACGAGGCGACCGAGGTTATCGACTGCCAGGGTCGCTATATCGCCCCCGGCTTTATCGACGGACATCTGCATATCGAGTCCTCGAACATCCGTCCCGCCGAGTATGCGCGCATGGCGGCAACGCGCGGTACCACCACCGCCATTGCCGACAGCCACGAGATCGCCAACGTAGCGGGGCTCGACGGTCTGCGCTTTATGATCGAGGACGGCCGTCGCGCGCCCATTTCCATCAAGTACATGATGCCCTCGTGCGTGCCCGCGCTGCCCGATGAGCAAGCGGGCGCTGTGATTACCGCCGCCGACATGCAGGCGTTTTTTGCCGAGCATCCGGACGACGTCTTTGGTTTGGGCGAAATGATGAATCTGCCGGGCGTCTTTATGGCCGATCCCGAGACCTGTGCTCGCATCGATGCTGCCGACCAGACGCCGTCCAAGCAGGTCGACGGCCATGCGCCGCTCGTTGCCGGCAAGGACCTCAATGCCTATGCCGCGGCGGGTATTATCGCCGACCACGAGTCGACGATTCCCGAGGAGGCGCTCGACAAGCTGTCCCGCGGCATGTATGTGATGCTGCGTGAGGGTACGTGTAGCCACGACCTGGCCAACTTGTCGCCGATGCTGCTGGAGAACCCCGCCCGCGCCCGTCGTTGCTGCTTTGCGACCGACGACCGCGCTCCCTCAGATGCGCTTTCGACCGGTATGATCGACAATGCCTGCCGCGTGGCTATCGAGGCCGGTATTGACCCCGTGGTTGTCATCTCTATGGCGTCCCTGTCCACGGCCGAGGCGTTTGGCCTGGACCACGGTTGCCGCGACCCGCACGAGCTGCGTGGCGCCATCGCCCCGGGCAAGCGTGCCGACCTGCTGGTACTCAACGACCTGACGTTTGCCACGGCTCCGCATTGCGTGTATGCCGCCGGCGCTCTGGTGGCGCAGGACGGCACCTTTGTGGGCGAGATCGCACCCGAGATGGCCGAGGTTGCGGCCCTTGCCGATGAGCTGCGTGCTTCCGTTAAGCTGCCGAAGCTATCGCTCGACGTGTTCGACTATGCCTTTAAGCCGGGCGAGGCCGTGATCGACGTGGTGCCGGGCAAGGCCATCACGGGCATAGTTCGTCCCGAGAATGCCGAGGGCCTGCGCCGCATTATGCTGATCGAGCGTCACGGTCGCGGCGTGTCGCTGCAGGCCGAGGGCGCCGATGGCGACGGTCCCGCCGGCATGGGGCTCGTCGGCAAGCATATCGGCCGTGGCTGGGTGCGCGGCTTTACCATCACGGGCGGTGCCATCGCCTCGACGATTGGCCACGATTCGCACAACGTATGCGTCGTGGGCGATAACGCTGCCGATATGATGGCTGCCGTCGAGGCTGTTGGCCAGGGCGGCCACGTGCTGGTGCGCAACGGCGAGGTCGTGGCGCGTATTCCGCTGGCGCTTGGTGGTCTGATGAGCGAAGGCACGGCCGAGGATGTCGCCGCGCAGCACGACGACTTTATGGTCAAGGCGCGCGCCATGGGTATTGAGCCGCCGCTCGATCCCATCATGGGCATCATCTTCCTGCCCCTGCCGGTGATCCCGACGCTCCGCATCCGCCCCGAGGGCATGTTCGACGTCACCACCTTCACCTACGCCGACTAGTCATTGGGGACGTTCTTAAACGACTAGTCATCGGGGTGGCGTGTCGCCTGACGCCGCGACCGTGGGGCTTCTGGTGAGCGTGAGCTATTTGCTAGGTCCTTGTAACGTTTGCGCCCGCGGAGTCTTATCTGAGCTCCCTTTGGGTACGTTGGAATCGGATACACGTTCGATTCCAACAAGCCCGAAGGGAGCTTTTCTATGTTTAAACTGATTGCATCCGATATGGACGGCACGCTGCTTGATGAGAATAGCCAGGTACCGCCCGAGACATATGAGTTGATTGAGGCCCTGCGCGAGCACGGCGTGCATTTTGCTGCGTCCTCGGGCCGCCGCTACGATCGCCTGTGCGAGTTCTTTGCGCCCGTTCGCGACAAGATGGATTTTGTCGCAGCTAACGGTGCCCAGGTCTTCGCCGACGGCAAAATGGTAGACCGTGAGGTGTATTCGCACCTGGCGATTCGAAGGCTCGCCCAGGCCGTCGCGACGTTTCCCAATCTGCATCTTGCGCTTTTTGACCGAACCAAGTCCTTTTTGCTCGATGACGAGTGCAAGTTCGTGCGTGAGGTCGATAAGGACCTTCCCAATGCCGAGCGCATTTGGGAGCTGCCCGATCCCAGTGTAAATATCATCAAGGCGAGTATCTTTTGCGATGACAGTGCCGTTATGGACAGTGCGTACGTGCTACAGCGCGAACTCGGTCAGCTCTTTACCTTTGCGCCTTCGGGCAATGCGTGGATCGATGCCATGCAGCCTGGTGTGTCGAAGGCCTCGGGTATCGCGCAGCTCGCGGAGCATTACGACATTGGGCGCGACGAGGTCATGGCGTTTGGCGACTCGATGAACGACTATGAGATCATTCGCTTTGTCGGTACGGGCTGCGCGATGGAAAATGCACGCCCCGCGCTCAAGGCAGTCGCCGATCGCGTGGTGGGGCGCAACCGCGACCACGCTGTCCAGCAGGAGCTCCGCCGTGTTCTGGAGAGCCTCGCCTAATCCGGCAGTTAGGGACGTTCCTTTTCTGCCGGCAACCGGGGACAGTCCTTGCAGCTTTTTCGCGAAGAGTGTCCCCAACGACTAGTCATTTAAGAACGTCCCCAGTGACTAGTCGTTTAAGAACGTCCCCAATGACTAGGCGAGGGCGGCCATGATGGTGCGGGCGACGCCGTCGTGGTCGTTGTCGAACTCGGTGATGGCGTCGGCGGCGTCGCGGTCTTCGGGCTCGCCGTTGATCATGGCTATGCCGTGGCCTGCTGCCTGCAGCATGGGAATGTCGTTGATGTTGTCGCCGAACGCCCAGGCGTCGGCGAGACGCTCGCCCAGGTGCTCGCATAGCCAAGCCAATGCCGTTCCCTTGGTGGCACCCTCGCCCATGACCTCGATATTCATGGTGTACGAACGCGTGACCTCAATGCCTCCGAGCGTGCTGAGCGCCGCCGCGATGACGTCGCGATCGGCCGGGTCGTGCCAGTACATGGCGATGCGTTCGAGCGTCTCGACCTCGTCGATCTTGCTGTCGATATCCATGTCGATCGGTGTTCGTGTGCGCTTGAGCGAAGCCGCGATGTGGGGGTCGCCGCCGCAGAATTCGTCCAGGCGCGTGTAGAGCGAGCGGGGGAGGAAGCACTGCCCGTCCGCGAAGATATCGAAGGTGACGTCATGTCCGGCGGCAATGCTATGGACGCGGTGAGCGATGGCGCGGTCGAGCGGTCGGCTCAAGATGCACGTGGCGCGTGAGGCATCGGCAGGCACATCCTCGTCGAGCTGCCAGACGCTGGCACCGTTGGCACAGACCGCATAGTGTACGGCGGGGTGGGCGAGGATGGGCTCAAAGATGCCCGACAGCGGGCGCCCCGTGCAGGGCACAAACTCAACACCGCGGTGCGCAAGCTCGTCGAGCATCGCCCAGGTGGCGTCGCTCATCTGCTTATCGGTCGTCAGCAGCGTTCCATCCATATCGGAAAACACAATCATTTGATGAAGCCCTTTCTACTGGCATAAAAAGCGTGGCCGAGGGCGGTGATGCCCTGGCCACGCTCGGGTTCTATAACGGTCCGCGTCCTAGCGATCGGCGAGCGGCTTATACTCCAGCGGCTCGATAACCGGGCGATACGCGGGACGGATGATGCGGTGCGCGCAGAAGAGCTCTTCCATGCGGTGCGCCGACCAGCCGGCCATGCGGGCAACGGCGAACAGCGGCGTAAAGAGCGTCTCGGGCACGCCGAGCATCTTGTAGATAAAGCCCGTGTACAGGTCGATGTTGGCGCAGATAGGCTTGGTCATGCCGTGATCGCGCATCACTTGCGGGGCCAGGCGCTCGATGCGCTCGATGAGCGCGAACTCATCGCCCAGGTCCTTCTTGGCGGCAAGTGTGCGCGCGTAACGGCGGCACACCTCGGCGCGCGGGTCGCTCAGCGTGTATACGGCGTGGCCCATACCGTAGATGAGACCCGTGCCGTCGAAGGCCTGCTTGTCGAGAATCTTGCCCAGGTAGGCTGCGACCTCGTCCTCGTCCTCCCAATTGGAGACATGCGCACGGATGTCCTCGTGCATGGACACGACCTTGGCGTTGGCGCCGCCGTGGCGCGGGCCCTTGAGCGAGCCGATAGCCGCGGCGTAGGCGGAATACGGGTCGGTGGCCGAGGAGGACAGCACGCGGCAGGCGAACGTGGAGTTGTTGCCGCCGCCGTGCTCGGCATGCAGCATGAGCATCACGTCGAGCAGCATGGCTTCGTCGCGGGTGAATGCCATGCCGCCGCGCAGCACCTGCAGGATGGTCTCGGCGGTGGAGAGGCCGGGTGTGGGGTGCGGTACATGAACCTCGGAGCCGCGGCGCTTGGCGACCGAGGCCATATGCGCAAAGGCGGCGATGCGGGGGAGACGGGCGAGCATGGAGATGGCGACGTCGATTTCGTGCTCGGGTGTAATGGCGTCGGGCTCGGCGTCGAAGGCGTAGAGCAGCAGCACGGCGCGCTGAAGCACATTCATGATGCTCGCCGACACCGTGGTCATGGGGAACTCGCGGACGTATTCGTCGCTCAGATGCCTAAAAGCACCCAGACGTTCGCAAAAACCGTCAAGCTCTTCCTTGGTGGGCAGGGAGCCCGTGATGAGCAGATAGGCGACCTCTTCGTAGCCGTAGCGGTTTTCGGCCTGGGCGTTGTTGACCAGATCCTCGATGCTGTAGCCACGAAGCGTGAGTTTGCCCTGATCGGGCACGACCTTACCGTCGACCTTGTTGTAGCCATGCACATCCGAGATGCGAGTGAGGCCCGCGACTACGCCCGAACCGTCTGCATTGCGCAGGCCGCGCTTGACATTGTGCTCGACAAACAGGTCCTCGTCATAAGGGTCGGTCGGCAGGCCGTGGTAGAGGTTTTCGCTTTCGGGCGAAATCTGACGGCTCGCCTCGTAATCCAGAACCAGGCGGCTCAGGTGATCGTCGAAGCGGTAGTAGATTTTCTTGGCGTCGTAGGCCATGCGCGCTCCTCTCCGGTCCGCTTTGGGGCGGCGCGCTTGGACGATATGACGTCAGGCTGCCCCGAGCGGCTTGTTCGCTACAGGCGGTACATAAAGTTAAAGACGTCCTCGCGCTGAATGGACACGTTGACGCCCGAAAGCTCGCCTGCCTCGGCCAAGGCCTTCTGCAGCTCGGCGAAGTCGAGCTTGGACTCGGCGGTGTCGGCCAGCATGGTCATGGTGAAGATGTCCTCGATAATGGACTGCGTGATGTCGCGGATGTCGACGTTGGCCTCGCCCAGAACACGGGTGACGCCGGCGACGATGCCGGGGCGGTTCTTGCCAAGGACGGTGATGACGATACGGGAGGACGAGATCTCGGCCATGGGAAACCCTTTCGCGTGATTGCGGCGCGCGCGGGGCGCTCCGCTACGGTACAGTGTTCATCATTGTACCTGTCTGGCGCAAAAAAGGCGCGCTCGCTGCGGCGTTACATGCCTGCAACATGAGCGTAAGGGGGAAGGCCGCACGGGGAAGAGCCGTCTGGCGCGTGTCCGGCTCGTGTTGGGTTGATTTCCGATCTCAGCCGAACACATTGAGCGGACAGGCCGTTCCCGCAGTCAGCCGAACGCCTCCGACGGCTGATTCCGAACTGGAAGCGGAGGGCATCCCCGCCCTTCGGTAGGGGATACCGCTCCGCGGCGCATGCCGCGGGCGGCGCCCCTATCGGACCACCGTGACCTCAGTTGGGATGGGCCCAGCACTGCCGCGTACTCGGTGAGCTAGAGCCAACTGTTCGTCTTCACGTCGCGTATGGCGATATTTCGGTCGTCCGGCTCGGTGATGCCGTAGCCGAACGCCTGGAGCGTCTCGATGGACTCCTGGATCCTCTGTTGGAACATGGGACCCGGATCGACCCTCGGCCCGAGGTGCCCGCGCCAAAGGCACGGCGTGGCGCGCAGCATGTTATGGATTTTGGAGATGGGCTCGATGTCGGCGTAGACGTTGAGCGTCGCCATGGCGTCCTTGTGGCCGAGGATCGATTGGAGCGCCTTGATATCGCCGCCTTGGCGGATCCACTGCGTTGCGAACGTGTGGCGAAGGCCGTGGAACGTGATCAGCTCGTCGTTGGTGCCCATGAGGCCGTTGGTCTCCGAGAACGTCTTGAACGCCCTGCGGATATAGCTTGTCGTCGCGAAGGTCGCGCCCGGCTCCGACAGGATGTAGCAGTCCCCGATCTCGACCGCCCCGGTAAGGCCGCGCAAGCGCGGCTTTCCGCAGTCGATCTCGTGGGTCTCCTTCAGGAAGGGGAGTAGGCCGACCGGGTCGATGGGGATACCCCTGGCGTCATGGGTCTTGGTGTCCTTGATGAACGAACCCATTCCCTTCGCGTACGCCACCGAGTGTCTGATCGAGATCAGGCCCGTCTCGAAATCCACATCGCACCACCGAAGGCCGCAGACCTCGCCGATTCGCATCCCCGTGTGCAGGGCGAGTACGACCGCCCTCTAATCCTCGGCGGACCAATCGAGTCCGAACTCCTTTCGGGCATCCTCTTCGCTCATGACTTCGAGAAGGTCTCCGGGTTGGCAACGAAGGGCGAGGCATAGCTGCTCGAGTGTGTTGAAGCGAATGCCGCGAATATGCCCTTTTTTAATACGGGACAGGTTCACGGGCGTGGTTCCAATCCTTTCGGCAAGTTCGTTCGAGGAAATCTTTCGCTCGGCCATGATCTTGTCGAGGCGAACAATTACGGGCATGGCGTTTCCTTACGCAATCTCGTCGGAGTCGAGGTACAGCTCTCGGGCGTACAAGAAGAGCTGGGAAAGCATGAACAGGACGATGCCGAGAACCAGAGAGGTCCAATCGAATGATGAAGCGATCTCTTGGGCGCCGACGGCCCCCTCGCCGCCAAACATCGAAACGGAGGTTTTGAGTGAGCCGGCGTAGAGGCTGGTGGCAGCTTGAACAACGAAGAGAATGCCGAGCACCTTCAAGCTTGTCGCAGACCCTTTCTTGAAGGGGTCTCCGCTCTTGATCGTCCACACGAGAACGGCGCTGAGGATGGTCGTAGCGATACCGATGACGGCAGGGACCAATGTCGAGATCGCAAGGGCTGGATACGCGGGGGAGTCTGCAATTACAGGGTTGTCGAGCACTTCGATTGCTGGCTTTAAGGAGAACGCCACTTGTGCGATGGCGGTGGCGCAAAGGGTCGCAGAGGCTATCGCACATGCGATGCGGAAGGAATGAAGCCGGGGAGTGCGATTGTCGGAACTCATAATAACCTCCGAAGAATTTAAAAAACTCAGGTTACTTTTTAACAGTTTATGTTAAATTGACTTTGCCGGCAAGTAATAAGGGCCGAGCATTTTGTTCGGCCCCTCTGTTCCGACTGGATGAGGTTAAGGTTGGCGATGAATATGCTCAAAATCTCGAAGGCGATCTTTAGGTCGCTTCTCTCCTCCAGGTCGCTCTGTGTTGTCGTTGTTGCGTTGATGGTTCTTTGTGCTCTGCCCGTCTTCAGGAGCGCGGCTGGCATCGACGGACGGGTCGAATACCTCGAGTCGGGAATAACCCGTGTTGAGCAGGAATTGTCAGCATCCTATGCGGATGCGCTTGTGAATGCGGGGGAGGACGGTGTCTATACCTCTTCATCAAGCATGCCCGCGCTTCTGTACCCTCTTGCCGCGGGACGTCTTATCTTGGCACCGCTCTCTCCCCTACTTCCGTTTCTGCAGATATCGGATGGAGAGTACACCTATTATGACGGATCGAAGGAGTACTTGCTATGGGTCGCAACGGCCGTTGCCGTCTCGTTCCTTGCCGCGCGTCTTAACAAACGTGAAAAGCTCATCATCCAGGCACCGATGGGCGAGCTGGGTAGACTTGTTGCATCGAGCGTATGGGCGAGTGTTTTTGCAATGCTTGCCGTCCTCGCCATCAATCTTCCAGGGATAATCGCCGCGCTTGTGAAGAATGGCCCGGGCTCGCCGTTCTATCCGATAGGCTACATTCAATATGCGACTCCGGTTATCAAACCGGCTTGGCTGGTGTTCGCGCAGACGGCCATCTTGCAATTCTTGGTGGCAGCGTTCATCTCGCTTGTCGTTCACCTTGCCGTGAAGATTGCCAATAACCCTACGCTTGGAATCGTGTTCGTATGTGCCCTGATGGGGGTGACGATGGTTCCCGGGTATTACGGAAGATCCATCGCTTTACGTGAGTTCGCCCTGTTGAATCCCCTTACGTATGCGAACACTGAGTTGACCGTCGGCGCCTATAGCCCGTACCCGACAACGCAGATAGTGAATCTGCCTGGACTTTGCTTCGAGCGTGGCGCGATTGCCCTCGTATGCGCAATCGGGATCGAGGTGCTGGCAATTAGCCTGCTTTGCGTTGCTGGAAAGAGCGGCTGCGCGTGCCCGATATCCCCGATTTGTCTTGAGAGAGGTTCCTTCACTGCATCGAGAACGGCAACTCGTTCGAGCGCTTGTGCCTCCGCCGTTGCATACGTAAGAACGATGGGGAAACTGCTCCTGCGTTCTCCTACCCTCGCCGTATGCGCGATTGCAATGTCGACGACGATGCTGGCCCCGGCTCTGGTCGAGATGTTTCCTGACGCTGATAACGTTTCCGCTGTTCGGTATAGGGATGGGGAGCTCCGTTCAATAGATCGGTATCTAGAGCAGAACGCTGCGAATATGGACGTCGAGGGCAAAGCGGCCCTGGAAGACATGCGGGATGCTCTTTCGGGTTTCGTGTACGCGCCTATGCCTGCGGAGGGGTTTCGAAGCCTTGCGACGTACGAGCGCGCTCGAGGTGAGCTGGGCGCGGCAGATGCGACTCTCCTGCAATCGATCGGAATCGAGCCGGAGACTCCTTCTCGTGCGGAGGCGCGCGCCCTTCTGCTTGAGTCGATCGCGAGCTTGCCGGACCCCAAGGTTTACGAGTTAAGTACGAAGATGCCCCCATTAATCCTCCTTTCGTATCTCCAGGCAGCGCTTCCCTCCTTATTTTTGCTGTTGCCCGTGGTTGTCACATCGCTCGCGTGCACCCACCTGCAGTGTCGTTCCCTTCTGGTTCTCCAGATCCCCGCAACAGCGCATGTGCGTTTTCTGACGGCTGTTGCGCTGGCTCTCCTGCTTGGCTTGGTGCTGCTTTTGGTGTCGATGGTTCCCGCTGTCGTTGTGTCCGTGATTAAGAACGGTGCGGGTGGATCGGAGTATCCCGTCGCTCTCATTCGGGCGGGAGCTTCGACAACGTCCATGGTGGGGGAGGCGGTGTTGTGCAGTATTCCGTTGCTGGTCATGGCATACGGCGTGATTTCCGTCGTCGCTGCGTTGACAGCAGCGATTAGCCGCAACCCCGTTGTCACCGGAATGGTTTGCGCGGTTCTCTTGGTGTTGGGTTCGTTGAGCGCTCATGTTGAAAGCGCGGGCATGGGCGTCGCGCTGCTGGCTCCATTCGCCTCGTTTGATCCCGCTTCCCAGGTGGGGACGATTGGGTTCCTTGGGCGAGGGACGAACGCGATGCCTTTTGGAGAGGTCGTCGGCGCATCGGGCGCTCTGCTGGTGGTCTTGGGCGCCGTATCTCCGTTGATGGTGCGCCTGAGTGTTCCAAAGATCGAAAGGGGATGATCTCGATGATTGACCTTCAAACGCTGACGATCTCTTATGGAAAGAAGGTGCTCGTAGATTCGGTGAACGCTGAGTTTGCCCCGGGTACGGTCTACGGTCTCGTCGCTCCGAACGGGCATGGAAAGACGACGTTGCTGCGTGCGATGGCAGGTTTGCCGGGTCCTCGCGTGGACGGGAGCATCGTTCTGGATGAGGTGCAGGGTACGGGTGCGAGAGAGGTCCGTTCTATGATCTTCTATGCACCTGGTGAGGGGACGCTGCTGTATCCCGGATTGCGTGCGGAAGATCACCTCAAGATGGTTTGCGATATGTGGCCGCATGCTCGCGATATCGAAGAGATAGTGGAACAAACGCAGATAGGCGAGTTCGCGAAGATGAGGATCCGCACTCTGAGCCAGGGCATGAAGCAGCAGCTTACCCTGGCGATTGCGTATGCGACGGGCGCGCGGTACCTTCTATTAGATGAGCCCATGAACGCGCTCGACCCCAGCAGGGTGGACTTGCATTCCGAGATTCTCAGGAAGCTGGCCGATTCTGGTACGTGCATCATCATGTCATCCCACATCTTGGATTCGGTCGATAGGCTGTGCGATGAGATTCTGTTTTTGAAGGATGGGAGGCTCATTAGAAGCATTCCGCAAGATGATGCTGCGCCGAAGTCTCCTGGATCCCATTTCGCAAAGCCTGCCGGACGCGCCGAGGGTGCGCTAAGCACGTATCGGCGACTCTACGAAAAGGGCGGGTAGAAATGCAAGTTAAAAATCTATGTGGCCAATGTGATACCGTTGAACCCGCATATCGATACCGCTCAGCCATTCGCCTCGCCCCCGTCGCACGCATCTTCATTCGGTCTGTCATTATTAATCTAACGATGCTTTGAGAAATGTAGGTGCTTCTAAATGTACTGTCGACTTCTTCTCAAACTAATCCTAAGAGACAAGGCCGTATGGATTTGTACGCTCGTTCTCGCTGCAGCCTTTTCCGTCCCCATTGCGTTCAATTCACCCATCTACGGGCCCTTCTTTATGAAACAGGGCAT